>JGI24021J15306_10006633_pt1 | contig 13980 bp, 10 predicted proteins | sample Ectturendosymbi1_FD_15306 | JGI IMG/M metagenome (IMG submission 15306) | reverse complement strand
TTCCCAAATAATCTGTAAACAGCCAATCCTAATGTTGAGACTAAAACGTACCGTTGTAAACAAATCAAGGTGCCTGTATGCCTAATTATTTTAGTTGTTATAGCTTAAAAACACTTTACAGCATCATCAATTTGTTGTTTACAAAAGTTAGGGTTATTTGGAAACCTTGTATTATTGATGTCTCAGTAGCGTGCTTGTGTTAAGACGGTATTGAGAAAACTGGCTGCACGGTTGACGGATATGGAAAGTCTCATCGTGTTTTGTTGCATTTCCCCGCGCCTGCGTTAGGCGAGTCTGATGCGCAGAACGATCTCAACAGGGTGTGATCCGTTATTCAAACAAAATTAGCCCAGACCGTTGCAAAAAAATGAATATTGATTTAAAAGTGGTTCCGGTGGTTGTGGGAAACGCCGATCGAAATATAGCTAAGGATGCATTTTTATGCCGTACATGTAGTGTATCATTTTGTGAAAAGAATCTGGTCGATAACTTCGGCGAATTCAGTTTAACGGATCGCAGAAAATTCACACATTAACTGGACCTAGAGTGGTTGACACCGTAGTTACTGTATTTCAGTGTCGATGAAAAGCTTTCAAGGCCCATCGAAATAGATGAGGTGATTGCGGTGAAGGTGATTCCTGCGAAATATAACGTTGTACCTAGCTTCAAAATTGTTGAAAATTATCATTCTTTCCTCTAAGACACTGGCGGGATAAGTATATACTGCATCACACTGTGGTCAGTTACAATAAAAAAAGATAAGCTGCGTGTGGTATGTGATTGTGCATCACATCTCAGGAGCCTTCTTTGCTATCAGCAAGTCCTGATTTGAACGATCGTTTAGGAGTTTCACTCAGATTTCGTATGGAGTCTGTAGCGCTAACTTCTAAGTTGGTATATTTTACCAGGTTCGTGTTTGACCCCACAACAGTTGTTGCCTGCGTTTCTTATGATGGTTTGGCGGCGTTCTTATTGAAGAAGCTATACGCTGTACCGGATGAGAGTTCGTCTCCTTGGTGCAACTTTGTCTCCGACATGTGCGGCTTTCAGCTTGCGTCAATTTGCTCGTGATTTCGGTGGAGGTGACGATCCTGTAGTTTTGTCCACGATTGATCAATGCATATCCGATGACCACTGCTTGCCCTCCGTTCCTGATGTAGAAACTTGTACCGCGCTAGTTGATTTCCTTCGATCGTTGGTCGCAAAAGCGGGGTTTGGTCTGGCGAAGAGGTTTGACAACAGTGCTTGAGAGTAAGCTACCGAAGTATGTAATCTTTTCGAGTTTGCAAAGGAGAGTTCCTAATGTTGCTTGGAACGTGCAGTCTGATGAGTTTCGTTTTTCTACGGCATTCCTGCCAAAGTCACGCGTTGACAATAACTTGCTGTCATCAATGAATTCCTTTTTTGGCCCTTTGAGCCTGGTTGTGCCCACTGCGCTGGAAATTCGTTTGATGAACCGCGTCTGGTGTCGAATGAAACTGGAGTGGGATGAGACGATGCCCAAAAACGAGCTGCGAAAGTGGAGAAGGTGGTTTGCTAATCTGCCAATTAAGTCTCTGTAATATCTCAAAACCGACAAGCTTCCGTCTGAACTAATGAAAACATGCTAAAATGTTTGCTTCATCGTTTCGTGGACACTGCGTTACCTCTAACGAATAGCAAGAGCCTAGGGGCGCTGCACTCGAGGATTTTGTTGTGGCAAGGCTGCGACGGCTGGTTGTGCGATACGTTGCGCCAAGGTTGCTACAGCTGAGTGTACCACTCAGCGAAACAACGACCGAGCAACAACAAGAGTAACTAAGAAATCAAAGCGAGCGCATCTCGAAATTTTTGCAAATATTCTGTAATTGCTCTGCGTTTGGGTAGCATGTGCTTTGTAATCGCGTGTTTTATTGCTTTTCCACTTATTGGATGCGAGTGATGTAAATTAAACCTTGAGTGAGATAGTTGCACGTGATCGTGACTATGTATAGGGAGAGCCTAGCATTTTCGAGCCTCTTGCATGTCTGCTCGTCCTTGTGTTTTTCTTGGTTGTTTCAAACTTATCACGTGACAAGTGACCTAAACAAATGAATGCGACATTTACCATCCAATGTCGTAGCTCAGCCAGGGTTCCCACTTCGGGAAAATTTGTCCCTAGATTGGGAATTTCAGCAACCTTTGGTGAAAAACCTGGGGATTTAAGCAATCTTGCGAGATTTTCTGGGAAAATTGCTTTTTTGGAATAAAACTGGAAAAAGTTGTGATCACGCGTTTCCACCTGATGTGAAAATCAGGTTGTGATTTACTGTCAGTTATAGGAACGTAGATGTTGAAAGTAGACTTTAATCATGCTTGAATGAAAAGTAGACCTTAATGGCACTTCCGCTTCAGGATATTTATGCTGTACTTTGGTATGAAATACAGTTACTGGTGTATATTGGCTTTACGTAATCAAAACGTAGTGTCATATGATCATTGCTTAGGACAAATCCTATCTCATATTTACAAATTATGGTTCTTGAGTTGTGATTTGGCTGCACTCGTATGATTGTTTTGTTCTATTTTTCAAGAGTTCCTAAGTTATCATGCAGTAAATGGGTAATGTAACACACTACATATCCATTAAAACTGATTGATGGTAGTTGGAGGTAATATGCTGCTTAGTGCAAAATCTAGGGATTTTTTGTGATATTTTGGGAATTTTTAAGATCAACTTTAGGGAATTGCTAGTCAGCATTTGTGGGAAAACCTGAGTTCAGCTCGGACTAGCAGCCTGGTGAGAAGCTCGTTGCAACTGGAACTAAGGTTGCCAGACGTTCTTGAGCGCCAAGAATTGTCCTGTATATTGCTACCAAACTTGTTATTTCCTTGATATTTGAGAAACATCTTATCGTCCTTGAATATTTTCTGGCGTCCTTGAAAATTTTTGAATAGTTTTTAAACTGTTCATTTTAAACTATTGATACCATTGAACATTCAAGAATCAAGAATAAACCATGTAAATGCAGAGAAAAATGTGCAGATTTGTTCCGTCTAAAACAGTTGTGCAGTAAAAAGTAAACTATTTAAGAACGGTTGTGTCGTCTGAATAGGTTTTGTTCAGTTTTCAATTTCGTACATGGTTAGCTTAGCCTGATTTGCCCATTCGTGAAAGCTTGTTGAAAGGGTGAAAGTAGCCATGGACGTCCGCAGAAATTTTTTCAGGCGGGCAACATCGACATTTTGCTTATCTTTTTCAAGTTGCTGACGTTGCAATGCAAATGGACGTTCCGAAAACGCTTTACTGTTTTTACACCACAAAGAAAATTCCCCATGAAAGCACGCACTCCATTCGCATCTATTTTTAAATCTTTTTCCTAATGTAGCTGTAGGCTATACGAAATTGCCACAAAGGTGTACTTTCTGTCATCTGTTACAACTTTTGCTGAATTGGCGTATAAATGCCGTTATCATTGTGAACTCCACACAAATGAGTCTAAAATGGTCTTGAACTATCAACAACTACGTCTGCGGCTCTCTCATTTGTCTGTGTTGGTTGAACAGTACTCACTTCTGAAATCTTTCACCGAATTGTTTTCTGCACTTCGGCTATCAGAAATGCTTTTGCTTCTCTAATTAAACTGCCTGATATCCATTTTTACGAGCACTTTCTACAAATATGTCATAATTCAAGAACAATCAACGTTCAGATCAACATTTGTGGTAAAAAAACGAGAAAGTCAGACACTCTCGCAAAAGTGTTTACTGTATCTTAACACGGCTCTCGGACAACTTAAGAACTTACTGAAATTAGAACACCACGCAGGCGTAAAAAACGAGCAGATGAATTATGGAAACTCGTCAAAGTGGATATAACTTTGCACTTAGTACTCTCTCACAAGTCAGAACCAAGTCTTAACGATTAACACGTATTTCCACAATCCTTTTACAGCGGTATTTCTAAAAAGCTACGTAGTTTTATACTGTGTGAAAAGAAGTGGCATGTAGCTTGGTTAAGCTATTCACTCAGGCACATTGGCTACACTCAAAATCACACACTATAATGGATTTTTGAAACTTGTGGAAGCGGAAGCAGTGCTATAGATTTACCCCTGCTTCCTTTCACACAGTATAAAATAACGCGTCTTACCGTTATCAGCAGTCAATCTATCGCTGCATCACCTGCCATTTGATGCATGAGATCAACAGTCACATGCGGAAAAACGCAATACTTATCGTAACTTGAAGTGAACCTTTGAAGATTCGTTGCCATGTTAGTTTTACGCAACTAAGAGAAACAGTACAATGCGCTCGCAAGTTTCGCAACGTGAGTCTGCAAGCGAAGGAGTGGACATGAGTGAACTGCGAGCTCATCACTGCATCACACCAGAACAGTGAAGCTGGCTTTTGCGCAGTGTGAGTGGCGAGTGTCATACCGGTAAATAAAGTGTTATTGCAAGAATTAAATCGATTAATCGGAATCGAGATGCTGACTTCAGATATCCTAATATTTTTGGTTCTTAGTCCCAATTTCCAAGGGGAGGGGGCAAAAACCCATTTTGCATCTCTGCGGACACCCATAAAAGTAGTCCACTGTATCTCTTGTAAAACAACATGTCCTTGAAAAAACTTTCAACTGATCTGGCAACCCTAATTGAAACTGTCCTGTCGCATCGATAGAACGTCGTTGCTGAAGTCAGTTAAAATTGTGAACTGACTGAGATTGCCCTAGAAGGTTGCATTTCTTTGCCGGGAAAGACTGAAGTCTGTTTTTATGGCAAGAATTAGTGGTGATGTTGTGCGCAACTGACTGTTATTGCCAGCTAACTTGCCATCCCAGTAGCTTCTCTGCTGTTGCAGAAGCACGTTATTTCATTATTTTATGTCTTTTTGCATGTAATCTTCTGGGAAAAAGCAAGGTAATTTTCTGGGTTTTCATCTATTCACAAGTTAATGCGAAACCGTAACTGGACTGCAGATAGGCCTTGGACAACGGTACAAAATGAAGCTCTGCAGGTGGACCAAGCTTGAGGCTCGGTTCGCTACAAAAACCTTTAGAGAATTAAGCCTTGATGATAAATATTCTTTAATGCACTCAAAACATCTTCATAATGATGATCAAAGGAAGAGTTCCTGCATCTAGGCTTGGCAGATTTAATGAGTTTTTTAGGTGCTGCAATCTTGTATAAACCATTTGTTGTACGTCTATCTTCAGATGCAAAATTTTTAGCCATAATTTGTCGACATTGTTGAAATCACGTTTGCAATAAATGCTCAGAATGTGCCTTGCAGTTATCTCCAGTTTTTTTAGTGTAACACAGGACAAAAGTCTGAAATTGTTAGATCCGATATTTACATTATTCAGATAGGCGCTTAAATTGACTCTTTTTTCGAAATTAGAGCAAATGCAAGAAAAATACTTCGAACGGAATATAGAAGTACCCCCAAACTATTCAATATAGAATCGTTTAGCTCATAATTAAAGTGTTTTCTTTTTTATCTTTCAGACTGAAGTGACAGAAACAACTTTCTTCGAAAAACTAAACAAAGCAAGTTTGTCAAATCCTTAGCTGAATAGAATAGTTCCAAAATAAACACGGTCATAAATCCAAGATGAATCTTGAGGTATTACTCTTATGTCTACACGCAAAACGAAGTGTTATTGGTGACGTTTTGCTGAATCTTGGTTCTGAGTCTCAAATTATGCGTTTTTTCAGCTGAAACTGATCTACTCAAATCAGGAAAAATAAAAGCAAATAACTTAATTCTTGCCAAAACTGAACGTTAGAAACATATTTATATGCACTACTGAGTTTCGATCAATATCAGATGTTACCTTTGTTGCTTGTGGTACTGCAAATGTTGTAACCGACAGCAAGACAGCAAAAGCGCTTGTATGTGAGCATTTGCAAATATAGTTGTTTCCATCCGCCATTTCACTTGTGCACCCTCTTCCAGAAAGTAAGTGTTTGTCTTCGTCGAGGTATGAACAAGATACTGAAACACTTTTGATCATCAATGTTTTGTTTGGTTTGCTACCAGAAAGAGCATTTCGCTCATGAGACGAAAGCCCTTCCAAAACGTCTTGTTCAGCAAGAGCAAAACTGAAAGCTGCAGAAGCATTGACAATTTTTGTTTGTTTCTTGGAGGTTAGTTGCACAGCTGTAATGATCAGAATTGTACTCTTATTAAGAACGAAGTTTTCAACGGCATAGTTTTTGTATGCCACAGTCTTATTTTTGTTGAGAGAATCCAAAGAAGATTTGTTGATTTGTATTTGAGCCATTACTGCAAATAAGTCTGAAGCATTTTCTTCCTGATGTGGAAGCACATTGTAAACTGTAGTTGATTTAAAAGACGCCAAAGGCATGGGAAGTTTGCTCTGGTTTGATTTTAGGCGAGTAATTTGCAACTGGTAACCATCGCCCGTTTTGCTTGATTCTCCATCTATTACCATACGCAGAAATTTGCCTTCCATATTCTTCAAGAAACGGGACGCCTCCTCCGCAGCTGAATTACCTGCACGTTGTAATTTCTATTTAATTCTGAAGGTTATGTATTACATATTTATCTTACCTGAAATCCCTACCTTCGATATATGCAGTGTTTTTACTCTCACATTTTAACCCTTACGCAAACTTTGTACAACTCTAATAGCATAAAAGTCTACAGAAGTAACCGGATCTTTTTCATTTCAAAATCTCATTAAAGTTCGCCCAGATCGCGTTTCTGGAGTTAAATTAGGAAAACACGTGGCGTGAACTTAGCATGACCTTCCACATTCTCCGAACAAGAAAATGTATCCGTGCAGTTGCAACTCATATCCTCCTCCGGTCGACACGTTGCTTCATGCGAGTGCATTGCCATGAACGATCCTGGTAAAGAACTTATTACATGTCTTGAAATGTATTGACAAGAAATTTCAGTCACTTCTTTAATTTCGGCCAAGTTTTGGCAATGAAGTTTCAGTATTTACACGATAAATGTTTCTTTAATCCGATCGTTGATGCACCGGTTATTACAGGAGTGCGCTCAAAATCATATAAACTAACGCAATTTTATTGTTTTATTTTGTTGGTGCGTGGTCTGTGGTGGCTTTCCATCAGCATTTCTCTATGTAAAATGTATCGGTCTACCTTTGTCTTGACAAGCGAAATTAATTTTTGAGTCGCAGCTGTGAAATTCCACGTCAGATGATCCGTTAAACGCTGCGCATGGGTGGCCGTCGGTGCGATTTCGTATTTTGTTAAACTTTTTCAACGTGTACTTTGACAAACATCTTCCATCCATCCAGACGTGCTGTTTCGTTACCGGTATGACGTAAAGCCCTGAGAATTCGAGAATTGCTGTATGTAAAAACTGCGAATATAATCTTTATGATTGACGTGCCTATGCGTGAAAGCAGACTGATGTGTTCACCAGACGTCTTTGGGCAAAACAATACAACAAATTTCGGAGCATTAAATACTATAGGCCTAGACGTATCAACATCATCAAAACCAAACTACAGATGAGCAAATCAAAACATTCTTTGACAAACGTTGAAAGAATACTTGCTTAAGAAACAATCAAGAATACCCGACTGCTCATCACAAAATCCTTACCTCCATACCCTATATTGGTGAAACATCATTACACCTAGGAAAAGAACTACGAAGCGCTTTTTCGAAAATGCTTGAAAGATCTTGCATACGTGGTTTTCATTTACAGAACACATACGATTGGAGACCATTTCAAGAGCAAGGAGAAACAAGGACATATCAGACGTTGCAATGTCATTTGCAAACTTGAATGTTCGAACGGCCATTTTCAGATTGAAAAAAATTCGCTTCTCTGTGAGTTCGTATGGGCTACTCTTTTGCGTCACTTTGCACCAACATAACTCGCCAGGAGATTGAGCTAGAGAGCTATGCAAACTCTTCCTCTCAAAATGCGGAAAGTCTTGTAGTTTTCTAGTTTAGATATGAAAAAGTTGCAAAGATTTGGATTCACGTTTTTTGTGGATGACGTCATAATTGGGGTAGATTTACGCATTTCTGGTCGAGGTCATCTGGCCCTGGGCGTCAACGCCAAGAACCAAATTTTTGACTCGAGTTTTTAATAAAAACTAGGCTATAATACGAGACTTTAGAGCCCTTGGTTGGCCATCTAGCGTTTGTGGTTGGCAAGTTATTGCCAAAAAACAAAGTTTTGGTGAAAAAAACAATTTTCGGCTTATGTAACTTTCACAATCAGTGATAACCTAACCATCAAGCTTCTGGTGCCGTCAAACATTTTTACTCACATCCAGATCATTTTCATTGTCTATAAAATCCCGGAAATTTTGATATCTGCGTTCATTCCTTTACATCTTTCAAATACATACATTGTCTTTCTACGTGTTTGTTGGATGATTAACTTCATTTTAACACTCAATTTCATTAATAAATTGTGCTAAATGTCAGCACTGTAAACAAATGCGAACTTGAATTTCAGTGATAATCTCTTGCCACCAGTTGTAATTTTACGCAAGTCTTAAGTAATCTGATGATTGCGCAAGTTATCAAGTCAGACAAAAATCTTGTCCCTATCGATTCAGTAAGACCATAATCAGCAAACATAGATATATATAAAGGGAAATGGATTTCACCATTATCAGGGCATCTACAGTCAGCTTATTAAGTTATACCTAATCGTTTCACAGTTACAAATATTTTAGTACTTTTGCAATGAAAACCACGGCCAATGAAAACGATATCAACGACAAATTGCAAATGTTTCGATAACTCCTGTTATTATCATCAGTGCATTGCAAATTAAACTGCAGTGATCTTGCTGCAAGTTCTTACGGTAGTCAGGAGAAAAGCGCTGTGACAAACATAGGCTTACGGGAAGGCAACTCACTGGGGGGCAGAAAAAAGTTGCCCTTTGCCCTGAAACTAACTTTTTAGTTTAATCCGAATGGGGCCTGAAGCCTTATGTAAATCTGTTCTATAGAGTTGAATTAGTTTATAACGGCTTCTTCTCTAACGTCAATTCGCCCATAACGTTACATTTTGTTTGGTCGCGATGGCATCTTTTACATGCATTTAAATTCGCTTATGATATCAATCTGGCAATAACGTTCTTTATGCAATCCCCTAGAGGTGCCGTTATAGGCAAATGCTGTAGTTACCTTGCTTGTCAACTCAAGGAGTTGAAGTTCCTTGTGTGTTGTGTTCTCCCAGACAAGAAACGTTACGGTGATTGCTTCAACTGTTGCAAATATGTACACGGCTTCGATGACGCAACGCAATGTCTCAAAAGTGACGTTTCCGGATCGAAAGGTCTGACTCCCTAAACCTGCCTGTGTTATCGCTGCTGTGCGCTCGAGCAAGGCACTTAAAGACGCCCAATCAAAGGAGCCAAGCAATCTGCACGTACGTGCTGCCCGCTTCTAAAACTCCTGCTAATAAAAAAACCTATCATCTTAACAGCCTGCACCTCTACCCAGCGCAAACTCGAAAACGAACAAAGAAAGAGTTATCGAATTCTAATATCAATCTCCTGAACCACCGACATCCGATTGTTCGATTTTTACAAAAAACGAGGGCTTGGTCCAGATCAAAGTCACTATAACCAATCACGACTTTGGTCCAGATTACATAGTACACTAGCCCAAATTACGTGGATCACCCCCAAGTGAATATATACATTGTATTGAAAAATGTTTCACCGTTCACGATTTTTGAGCAACTTGCACTTGCCCTGAAATAACATAGTTGCCCGGAAATTTTCACTGTATTGAATATACTTTTTCGTTCAGGATTTTTAACAACTTGCGCTTGCCTAAAAACAGAGTTTGTCCTGAAATTGTTCACTGTATTGAATATATTTTTTACCATTCAGGATTTTTGAGCAACTTTGCGCTTGCCCTGGAAAACAGAGTTCGCCAGAAATTTTTCACTCTATTGAATATACTTTTAACATTCACGAGTTTTGAGCAACTTGTGCTTGCCCTGAAAAACAGAGTGTGCCCTGAATTCACTGTACTGAATACATATTTTTGATCATTCAGGATTTTTGAGCAACTTGCGCTTGGCTTGAAAAACAGAGTTGCCCTGGAATTTTTCACTGTATTGAAATATTTTTTATCACTCAGGATTTTTGAGCAACTTGCGCTTGCCCTGAAAACAGAGTTTGGCCTGAATTTTTTCAAGCCCGTGGGTCGTCCGCCCCCCGACCCCCCGCCTCGTACGCCTATGGTGACAAATGAAAAACGGGAAGGACTTCGTCGGTGGTGACGTAGTGGGGCGAAGCATACATAGTCACATGACTCAGCTGGATACGTGCCGACGGTGATGATGCGTGACGTCATGGGTGAAGCCTGTAGCTGTGTTAAAAGTTAAAAATGCATAGAGGCATCGACGGGATGTTTGCATTCAGCTCTAGTTTCAGCTCTAGCATTCAGCTCTGTTGCATTCAGTCCTTCGCGTTTTTCATTTGTCACAGCGCTTTTCTCCTGGCTACCGTAAGAACTTGCAGAAAGATCACTGTTGTTCAATTTGTAATGCACTGGTGATGATAACAGGAGTTATTGAAACGTTTGCAATATGTCGTTGATATCGTTTTCATTGGCCGTGATTTTCATTATAAAGCTATTCAGCACTTCCGCTTTTAGTACTTTGCTAACAACACACTTCATTTGCTGTAATCTATACACAGTCTCTCACTGGTGGTCTTGGCTTGTTTTCAGAATTTTTATCGTTCGGCAATTTTGGTTTTGTTTTTAGCGTTTCGGAATGACCGGGAGTCTTATGTTTGCTTCGAACGTTTTTTTTACGTCACAATGATTTATCTACATAAAAAAGTCTTCCGGTTTTGAATTGTTTGCCTTGGCGTTGCTTCATTTCCGATTGAAAATAAGCTAAGAAACTTCTGAAACCTGTCGGAATAACATCACAAACTGTTTGTGAAGGCTTTTTTCATTTTGATGAAGACAACAAGCATTTCGCAGTTTGTTTATTTTTGATGAAACGTTAAAAAGTCGGAATAATCTATGTGAGAAAAATTTGTTGATTTCAGTTCAAGAAATTTTCCCGACTAAAAGGAAATGATTACTGTCTATCGAAATGAATCCTTTCACAGCCAAGAATCAGACACTATGATCTTATCAAAGTGTGTATTTCACCTAACGTGTAGGTATCATAAAGTCTTATTCAACTAGAATCAGGAAATGCTTATTGAAACTGTTACTACGAAGTTATAACTATTTTTCTTCATTTGGTGTCCGACTTTTGTGATGTGAAAATGCAACACAGATATAATTATTGCGCTGTTCCCCTTCTGTAGTAATCGTTTTCAGGAGCAGTTTTTCGTTATTTTTCTTCTCAATCCCACTTGCTTTAAAATTTTCTATTAGCTAATCTCCACAAAGGAGGCAAAGTCTAAAATCGATCAGCAAATTTTTAATAGGAAATCGATTTCACGTAACACTACGCATCCTCAGTTCTGAAATCTTATTCAAGGAGAATTGCTTTCAAATAGTTTTAAACCGCAGTACACATGCATTGACTATGTTATACCATCAAAATTCTATAGGTTCAAACTGCAAATGTGCAATAATAAATCAAAACATTTCTATCTACAGTAAAACAAAATTAGGGAAACAATAGCAAGGTGAATGCGTTCCAAAACAGCACACGAAACATTTAGATATAAAGTAGTTTTACGTTCCATTTAAATGATTTGTTGACTGTTGTTTATAATAACTGGATTTGAAATTGCTATATCAAGCTCTTAACTTTTACTCTAGGTCTCCACAATTTCAACTTTTCATTATCAGAGAGATGAAGTGTGAAATACCAACAAATGTTTTTACTCTATCCCTCAGTTTGCTATATTTTTTTCTAACTTGAAAACTCAAAGAACAGTGAGACGTTTGAAGCAAGCCCGGTGGGCAACCTTGCATAACAAACTTCGCTTACCTATCCAAACTAGAGAAATTTGAACTTGCTCTAATTTTGCTTGAAAACATTTTTCTTGTTTTTTGCTTCGAATTGTTGCAAGAACTTGATTACGACACTGGCAATAATTCCACGCTTCAATGACAGTTGCATTGCATGTGCATATTGAATAATTTTCTTCGGTTTTCGGTAGTTTTCCTGCAGATAAAATTTTCAATACTAAATTTCATTATGGTATACTGTTACGACAAAAGCTGTTGTTGAAAAAGGTTTGCGTTTTGCGCATAAGATTAGCATTTGTCCGGGCAATCGTAGTTCTTTGATAGCTATATTCGATAGATTAATAAAGAAAAAGTTTGGAGGATTAACTTGTTGCTGCTGATTGCCCGCTGCTTAAAATTAAGTGACTGCTGGAATTAAAATAATGTGAACCAACCACAACTTGGAAGTTTTGTGTCGTGGAAGACTGGGTAGATAAAAACGTCTTTTAATTTTAATCTTTGGTCTAGTGTTGGAACATTCTAACGTTTAATTGCGAAATGTGCGAAATGAAGGAAAAGTTTCCGGAACCTTTGTTTTACTTTTCTTGCAAAACAGTAAAATTATATGATTGCTTATGAAGAGCATGGCTCGTTTAGACTACACCCAGGCTTAAGTTAGATTCTTTAATTTATTTAACATGTCTGCAATTTTGCATGAGTGGCCCTGCTACTGAAATAAACCATAAAAGCTTCGATCTTATCCAAACAACGGTGACGGAATGTTGAAGTCATTCTCTGCTGACCTTTGAAAACTTTGATACAATCCCCGTGTTAGAACTTACTATATACAGTCCACTATTTAGGAAATGTTTGTGGAATTTGTCACATGTTACCATGACATGACATAACCAGAAACGTTTTTTGAATAAAACAACTTTGCACTAATTTATCACTACCAGAGACAAGAAGTACAATTACCTTTTGATAGCTCCCATACATTTGCAGCACAAAGAACCATCACACAAATTATATTTTTGAGCTGCATCTTGCAACACTGGAATTTGAAAGTCGTAGCGTTGAATTCCCAAACAGTTAGATCAAGTCAGTTTCGTTTTAAATGTCTTATTTTAAAATTTTGCACGAGTCCTAAGAATACCTTAGTGTATTAAAATCGTAATATTGACGTAAATTTGTAATGATCATAACGATAGCTCACCCCACGTTTAGTTCATTTTTACATTTACTGACAAAAGTGTTTCATCTAGGCTTTTGCAATTTATCAATAAGTATTGCTTTCTTGATTATATCTCCACTACACGTCACATTAGAAATTTTCTGCTTTTTTGCACAAAGATTGCAGGCAAAAAATCTATTTCGAGGGTGAAAAAAGCCGAAAGAATGAATTCCAGTTATTCTTTAAATTGCTGCAAAGCGGTAGATTACAAATATATTTTGCAATAAGCGTCATTAAAAAAACTTTTTTTTTCAATAAACAGCGTTTGTTCATTTTACAGCAACAAAAACTTTTACAGCAACTATTGCTGCAGAATTCAGTTGGAGCTTAGTATTCGGCTTTTTTGTTTTCAAAATAAAGGAAAAACTCTTGTCTATAGCTTAAAACACCTTGTCGCTATTAAATTTTTTTTTAAATTATTATGGGAATGTTAAATTTTTATGATTTAGGTTGCTAAGGAAACACTTTCTTGCATGTTCAGCGGAAAGTTGTGGAAATGAAATGTGGAAAGTCTTACAACGCAACATACCGAGCTGTAAACCGTCTCATCTACCTCAAAACTTAAAAATTGCATTCTGTCAAACCTAAATTTATTTTTTAAAATCCTGTCTATATGAACTGCAGATAGTAATGTCTTTGCGATAACCAAACGCGGTTAGGTTTACTCATGGGCGCAATTTGGTGGGGGACACGGGGGACATAATATGCCATGTCCCCCCACTTTTTTCTCATAGGTTTGTATTTGGAGAGGTTTCAAAAATAAAGGTGACGTTTGTCACGTTTTGTGTGAAGAGTTTTTCATGTTAGATGTTACACATAGCCATGTTGATGTTGAAACAGAGTTTGGTGTGGTATCACTGATTCTGATATTTTTATAAAT
>JGI24021J15306_10006632_pt1 | contig 13981 bp, 10 predicted proteins | sample Ectturendosymbi1_FD_15306 | JGI IMG/M metagenome (IMG submission 15306) | reverse complement strand
GAAATGTTTGTCGCCAATGCCTAGGTGTAAGGTGATGTTATGATGTGCCGTTGAGGCAGGACTGGTTTAAGGGGGCTGCAACGGAGGCAATTGCCCCGGGTCCTCCGCTTCAAGGGGGTGCCCCGTGGTGGCATTTATTTGTTTTAAATAAAATATTCATTTGAAAAATTGTCGTGATTCAAAAGAGATACAAGAATACAACTCTATATTCCGATGTTGCGTTGAGTATCATTAATGATTTTTCTGAAAGTTTGTCTTTCTGCCAATTGTAGTAATCACTACTGAACATAAATATTTTCGTTTTTGTTCAATGCAAATATATTTGAATTTTGCTTGTAACTTTTTTTAAAAAACGTTGTTTTGGCATGGGTTTATCTACTCGTGCATCACGCCTACTGCACAAATGTCGCGAAAACGATACTATTTGCGTGCTGCAGCAGAGCTAAATCTGCTGTGGTTGCTGTTTAGTATCAATAGTTCCGTAACATCTTGTGCCGTCTGGAGGTAGCCGCAGCCGAACTGCCACCTTTGTTTCGTCATAAAGGGTAATGTATGGTAGAAACGCATTTCTTCCGATGGCTACTATTCTTGTGTTACATCATAAACATATGAAGCTAGTTAAGCCATTTACACCACATGTTATTACGTGTTCCGTCAGGAAAGGTTTTTGATCAGTCGATTTGTTGAACGAAAGTGCAGAAAACGAGATTGCAGTGTTTAGCTAGCGCAATGCCGAAATCTGTAATGCTATTAGTGGGCCATTTAAAGTCATAAAAGTCATATTTTTTCTGTGCTTCAGGCAGCTATGAAACTAATATTACAAAAAAAATCGCACCCCTAAGAAGTCTATAACAAAAGCTACAAAGTCATAAAAAGTGATATTCTCCATGTTGAGTCATAAAGTCATATATTGCATATTTTTAACCTAATTCAATAAAGAAACCATTAAAAACAATCTAAAATTATCGGGTGAAGCAACTATATCACTAGGTTTAAGCTGCAACCTGGTCACCCCGCGAATGTTGGCAAAGACGTAGATGAACCAAGTTGTTTGGATGAAATATAACGCAGTGCCTAAAATGCATGGTCTTGCTCCCGCAAAGAAATAAACCAATGTTCATGCAGGCTTTCAATTTGCTTCAAACGAAATACTGTGTATGTTTTGCTCATCTTTGGAGCCATTTATTGCAGTGGGCTTCAACAAACCATAGGGCTACCATATGTTATGCCTATTTTCGCTGGTAATGCTTCTTTGTACAGTAGTTGTATGCTTCAATTCAGTCATTTTTGTTTGGTCATATAAAGTCATATTTTCTCAAAAATAAGTCACATTATCAAGTCTGTTTAGGTCATAAAAATGGCCCTAGCCATCAGGGGCTAAAAATGGCAAAGTTTTTAAGGATAAAAAGCGCAAGAATCTGGCAGTGTTAGCTAAAACGCCGCGACTGAAACGTTTTTTTTTTTCAGCAAAGCTTTTAAGCAGTTCAATGTTAAAACAGTGGCGTTAACCAGAGCACCTGAAAATGTAGGTGAAAATCACGACGTAAGCTTCGAAGCACCTTTCACACTCAGACTGGCTGGCCACACTGACACGTTATTTTTCTGGTGTTTTAGTTTATAATCTCTGGTTTTTGCTTATTGTTCAGGTGAATATTGTTTCTTGTCGAGTCACTCATTAGCCTGTGGAAATATTTTTTATTAGTAAGGATACACTATAGTGTTAATATCATAAACTCTCTTCTCGCAGCTAACTGTATGTACAGTTGAGCACCGTATTTATTCGATTCTAAGCCGCGACTTATAAAGTTTTTTTTCATAATTTCATGCGACTTACAATCAAGGGTGGCTTACATTTTTTATTTTTTTTACTTTATCGAAAAGTATAGATGACGCTCAGCCTTTCCTTGGCTACGTTTTGTCGACCAAAGTCTTCTTTCCCATTGGATTTTTTCAGCATCAGGTTCACATCCGTCACAGGAGGGATTATGAGAAGCAGAAGGCAGTTGTAGTGGTATAAGCATACAGGAAACGCACGAGTACGCCAACGTCGCGAATGCAGGCTTAGGTAATTGGGGCTTCTAAACACAAAAACTGAAAAGAGTTAGACCATTACAAACTTTATTTAAAAGTAATAAAGAAGAGTTAAAATTTCAACTCCATTCAAAACTAAATTTTTATCAACAAAGTGCCGCCCCCCAGAAAGTGCCGCTCGGGCCCCAGCCCAACCCCCTTGCTACGCCACTGACTCTAACGCAACAGTTTTTTACAATCTAGCCCACCAAAGTAAACGAAAGTTCGTGTTGGCGTAGACAAAGCAACATATTCAGCCCGGGTGGGGTGCATTTTCGGAAATGCAGTATCTATTTTACGTTTAGCATCATGCAGTGTTGTCAATTTCTCTTTTACTCGCACTGAGGTGAGCCTCGATTTGTAATGTGGTTGAAGCTTTCTGCACAGTTCATTCCAACTTCAAATAAACGAAATTTATTTTCACGTGGCAATTGTTTTGTCTCTTGTTGTTGTTAACGTTGTGGTTGTCTTCATTGTTCATAAATTGTCGTTTCTTACACATGCTGTACCCAATACTTTTTTTCAGCCGGATGTATCAGATGGCGAAACTGTACATTTTTGCCCCATCATCGGGATTATATTCGTGCCCACTGGCCATGGTTGACGGTGCAGCAAAAGTTCTGGAAACCAACTTAAACGATTCCTCTGCTGGACGTCCTCCACGCTTAGTTCATGCATTCAGGTAATGCAGTAATGATTCTAAATCGATTTTAAGGAGTAAGAACTTCTGCATCCAATACCCCCGCACGTTCCAGCAGTTCATTTTTTGCAAAACCGGGTTCGTTATCGAACCTCGTTTTCTGGGTTGTGGTAAGTTTAGGAGCATTACGTTTTCACGCTTTCGCTATGGTTTGAAGCTGGTAGAAACACATGCGATGAAATTAGCGCATCAATTGTCAAGCTCGAGCGCGTTTAGCTGTGCTCTAGGTTTTTGCAACATCTGACGGAAATCTTCCCAAGCAAGGCCTCAGCACCAAAGCGAATTGCCGAACGACATTCCTCTGACAAATCGCTTCTCGTTTGCAAACGTTTTGTGTCAAAATAAATTTTAACATTATTCAGTCAATGAAATATAAGCTGTTTTACGAAAATTGGCTGAAGGGCATGAACCTGATTAGATTCTTCCTGTTGATTAAGGGCGTATAAAAAGAAGTGCTTTAATAAATCCAGACACACATTTATTTAGGAAAACGGGCATTTTGGTAAAATGTGCCCGTCTTGGTGTGGAGTCAGCAGAACTATCTCAAAATGCTGAAAACCTTGAGGTATTTTGAGTCCTCCTAGCGCTGCTGCTCCCGCGACCCTCCCTAGAGGAAAAGTGGGTATGAAAATGAATGAATGAATAATATTTGAAACAAAAAACACCTGTTCCGTAGATGCGTCGGCTAAAATATTGTTACTCAACTGTGGGGTGATCAAAGAAGTTCCGTTTTTGGCGAAAGAAAATTTGTTTTTATTGTTGGAAGCCGCTTTCTTGAATTTCCCGATGAATATACATATATTAAGTAAAGACTTGTTAGTAATTGCCCTGGTTTTATAGACGAATGCAACTCTGATTAGTCAGACTCAGAACATGAGCCGAAGTGTTTTCTACACCTTCTGTACGGACGTCACAAAGTAAATATTTTTCGAAGTCGCGATCCCCACACAGACGGTCACGTAGTTCGGTTTTTAAATAACTGTGCGGGCTTTCGTGGAAGGGCGGCCCACAAGTCACAGTGCATATGCACCTAAGCAAAAGAACGATTTCAACCTTAGGTGTTGAGGTTGATTCATTTCGTAACTCTGAAGTTAGCAGTCTACAAGTTGGATCCATTGTGTAAAAAGACATTTTATTAAACGGCAGCAGGATGTCCTAACTGGTTCTCTGCCAGAAAGGCTTTCAGCGTCAACATCACATATGCCTTCCATAAGATACAAGTTGTGCTTTGCAGACAAAAAGCTTCATGATACAGCCATTTTCGTCAGCTATGTAGACATTAGCGGTTTCATTGTTGAAAGTCCTTGGTTACCGCTGAAGTATGTTTGCAAAACAGTTCTCCAGGCTTTTAAATGCTTGCGTGGTTTTGCTTCTAGTCCCAAAATTTTAAATGCATGGGTCCAGGTCTTAAACTCGGCGGTTGTGTGGTCTCGGAAAGTAGCTGTAAAAAGCAAAGCGGAATATATTACCATGAAAAAGTCCCTTACGTGAAATCACTTTTTTGTACTCACGTATATCGTACCAACTTTTTGCTGCTTCAAAATGCATTGCGCTGCAAGGAACGCGGCCTATATCAGTGGTTCTCAAAGTGGGCGGAATCGCTCCCTTGAGAACGATTTTGAGGGGTAAGGGGGCGATAGGGGGCAAAACAACACAAATTGGGGGGAGAAAAAGCTCGACCTCTACTACTAATAAATCATTGAGTTAACGTAAACTTCGACTGTGACCTTATGCTCTCAAAGCAAAGAAGCCGCTTGTTGATTCATAGGCGAGGTGATCTAAGACTGTACGTCACTAAAATGTTTCCCAATATTTCGAAGCTTTGTGAAGGCCGCCAAGCACACCCATCGCAATGAACTGGGGACCATGGTATGTATCGATTTCTTTAAATCAATTTCCTTAAACATACTACTTTGTGTTTGCTTTATCAGGCTTGGGGGGCGACAACGATGACTCAAAAGGGGGCGATGGAACAAAAAGGTTTGAGAAACACTGGCCTAGATCAAAAGTAGCAGTCTCGAAGAGTTCCGTCTGTATGGATTCGGGTCTCGGATGTCGTGATCTGAATCATGCCCTAAGTCACGTTGGAGAACCGCGAAAGCACCTTTTTTACGAATAGTGAATCGTTTTAACTTATGTTGTACTGATATTGTAACATATATATATTTTTTCCCCAGGCGCCTCACTAGTAAAGATCCTGGTCAATTCTGGTCTTCAGGTCAGTGGATGACGGAGAAAGCCGGTGGCTCCGACGTCGGTAAGTAGAAGCGCCGATTGCCGTAGAAAACCTGATTTTTATATTTTGGTGGGGCAACATTCGCTCCATGTTTTCTTGGCACTGCCACGACACTTCACAGAGGTGAGTATCTTGCGTTTGCTGAAGAGTGTTTCAGTCGTATTTAAATTCTTTGTGAGAATACTTGTGGGTTGTGTTAACCTTAAGCAAACACTCCGAACGTGAATGTTTTTTGAAAAAGCTCCTTTGGTCGTCTCACAAACCTTAGATAACTTTATAAATGTACGAGTATTCTGTAGCAGTTGTCCATGCAAGATTTGTTGGACGATACATTAAGCTCTTTTGACATCAAAATCACACATGTTGTTGTTAAATTCCACTTAATATGACTTTTGTATTCCCAGCAAACGGAACCGAAACTTTGGCATATGCGCAGCCCGACGGTAGCTACACGTTGCACGGGTACAAGTGGTTCACATCAGCGACGGACGCAGACATGACGTTGACGCTTGCCAGGATTGTCGACGATAAGTGAGTGTTCCCGTTTTCATTCAGGACTTTTTTGAGTTGTTTGCTATGGATAGTTTTTTAGACTTTCGATGAGTGAACACCTTCAGTTCATTGTTAATTTGCTTGTGTATTTTGCCATAACACCACTTTCACTTTATAGCCTGAATATGCGCCAAAAGTATGTGTTTTGTTTGTTTGTTTCTTAGCTGTTTTTTGTTATGGTGTTCTACTCTCTGTCAAGAGGGCTTAATTTTACTTCTTGAGATGTTTTTAACGATGATGTTTGTTGGTTTTTTAATTATTTTCTACTTCCCTGCACTTCACAGAGCTGAGAATGCTTAAATAGTTGATGAAATGTTTTCTCTGATAACATAAGAGTTTGATGTGACAAGAAAAAGCTCCTTTCAGTAGGAACTCTAGCAGGTATCATACCTCAATATATCATTTGTTATATGACGTTGTGACTTGTGAGTCCTGCCTATTACCTAAAGGTGGATTGTGACAGTGCAAGTGCATAGTATCTGTTTAAGTTTAACTCCACTCGGGATATGATTTGGACGCGGGTTTTCTTTTCAAAGTATTTTTTCTGAAAAAATTTTGAACCATTTGTTAACCTGTGCATGAATAATGTGGGATCCGACCTTGGAACTTATGATTATGTGAACGGATGCGGTTACAACTTATAAGCGGCTCGTTCTTTCCACTTACGTGGTTTGGTAAAAAAAGGCGCAGACAACTGCAGAGACAACCGCTCACCAACCTAGACTGTGTCCAGGGGTGTAGTGGGGCGGGAACGCGTGGTCCGTTCCCACACATTTTTCATGTTTTGCTTTAAAATGAGTTTGAAGCTGTTTTAAAATGGCTAGTTTTTTGGGTGCGTTCCCACACCTTTTTTGTTGGCACTACATCCCTGGCAGTGTCTGTCTCAGCAGTTAAGCAGGATCAGTTTATAGTCAAGGGTTTATAAATGGTGGGCAAACTGCGGCTCGCCGACATGTCTTGTGTGTCTCTTCTAGCTGAATAACAATATCTCAAATTGCTAGCGAGTTTTTGCCTCATATTTGTTTGTTTCACTTATCAATGTGAGTGTTTACACGAGTTCGTAAGGTTAGTTATCAGTGAGTCTACGCAGTTTCATAACAAAAACAGTGAATTTAAAGCTAGAGCTAAACTACTTAAATTTCCAGAACAAAATCATAATTTTTCAAAGAGACATCTTGTCAAAACATTCTATCATTTTCCCAATGTCTGAATGAGAACCGATGCTTTTGGCGAAGTAGCAATTGCAGACCAAAAAGTCGAAGAATACAAAAATACATTGCAAGACCACTGAAGGATTTCAAAGCCTGATTTGACCATTTGCAGAAGTTAAAACCGCACGGTTTGCATTCCTTGTAAACCTATTCAAAGTTAATGTAGTCGGTGATGACTGTTCAGTTCGCCAACCGTTTGTCACAAACTTGTCTGCTGTAGAAATGAAACTGACCGAAATGCAACAAGATCTTGCTCCAGGGTTCCTACGGAGTCTTGAAAAGTATGGAAAAAAGTGTGGTCATTTTCCAGTCTGCGAGGGTCTGGAAAAAATATTTTGTTCTGTTTATTTGGAAAAACGAAAAAATTTTCCAAACTTTATCTTTTTACATGCATTCTGATATTTTATTCAGATATTTTTGATAAGATTGATAATTTTGCTTTCATCGTGTTGACTATTCCAGTGCCTGTATTCGAATTGGGTATATCATTCGGAAAAGTTCAGTCTGGAAATTTATATTCAAAATTGCGTAGGAATCCTGTTGCTCTAAAAAATTTCAGTCAATGCCACTTTACAGTTGAGTTCTGGCGACAGTTTCCAGAATGTAAATACCCAGAAATAAAAGGACCAATGCACGACCCATTTCTGTATTTAGCATACATATTGTTGTGATTTTTATTCTCGGTAATGAAGTGCGTAAAATGAAACCATCGTGTAACCTTGACAAATCAAGACTTGGGAGAACTAATTCGCTCATCTTTAACAATCAATTGTCAAGATTTTAGGAGACATGCATATCAAACCAAAACCTAGCAGTTATAAATAATGCGTTTTTCGCTGAAACATTTCGGTCATTTTTGCTGAGACATTTTGGTCATTTGTCTCACAGTTGTATTAAAACTCGCCAAAACAGTGTTTTTTAGCCTACGTATTCAAACATTCTGACCGAATTGATTTAAATTTTTTCGGTCATTTCACAAACGTTTCGGTCTATGACCGAAAAAAAACTGTAGGTTTGTCGTGTTTCAGTTACTGTAGGTCATTTTTTGGGAAACTTGCATTTTTTACCGTATATGTATTAACACTGCAAATTGGATTTTGCAGCTCACTGTTTCATTTTTCTGCAAATGACTCTTATATTGAAAAAGTTTGCCCATCCGTGGTTTATGTCCTTAAAGCAATGCGGCGAATCGCCTGTGTCGCAAAAATTAGTGGCAATTACAAATGTGGCACAGGCTTTTTCTCCAAGCCAACTTTCCCTGGCGAAACTGACGATTGTAGCCCAAATCTAAAGTTTTGTCATTGTGTAAGTAATAGTTGAGTGCAAATGTGATGTTTTGGTGCAATAGCCATCTGAATTTCATCTTTTCCGGCAATCTAGCTCAGGCAAAGCATGATGTGATGATAACAACCTGTGTATTTGCTTGCCACGCCGACTTCTTGGAGACAACAGTGATGTGGCATTGTTTCAGGCTTATGTTTTCTTGTTTTTGACACTTATATCGCTTGTTTTTTTTGTGGGGAATTTCCACGAATGCTACGTGGTTATACTGAACTGTAGTTTGTGAGATGTACGAGTCATCAGTTATGTTTTCGCAGAGGTAACGTTCTACCCGGTAGTAAAGGCCTGTCTCTATTCTATCTCGAAACGCGAGACCCAGCCAACCGCGACTCTTCGTCCGGCCTGAATGGGCTTCGCATTGAGCGTTTGAAAGACAAGCTGGGAACTCGTCAACTACCGACCGGCGAGTTGCTGCTGGAGGGCGCTGTTGCGCATTTGGTGCGTTGCTTTGTGCCAATTTTTTTTCGACAAAGTGAATACTTGTGAATATTTGATGTTGGAAAAAAACACGGGTCCAATACATGATTCACGTGGTTTCTTAATCAAGAATGGCAAACCGTCGTGTCAATAGGGTACTTGATTTTTCATGAACTGTATTGGTTAAAAGATCGCTTGAACATATACCGCATGCAAAATTAAATAGTTCGAGAGTTTGAATATACTGTATGTTGATAACACAGGAACTCCAATGTGCATTTCTTTCATATACGCCCTGGCCAACTATCTCGCATCAAGCCACTGTATCAGACAACTAACACGCACTTGGCTGACTAACCATCTGCCTAATCAGTTCTTGACTTGGTCATGTGGAAATACATACCGTGTGTGATCAATTGTCAATAATCATGTGAAACGTCAATATTCTGCTTTGGATACAGGTTTTCCACAATTCCGGTATGTTACTGTTGCAATGCAAAACTTTCAATTTCCGGTTGGACAGAAAGTTTCATGACTGTGTAAACTACACTTTTTCCAAGTTCGTCAAATTTTTATCTGTTTGTTTACAGCTTTCAGCGGGTATAATGATAAACCAATCGGCTCATTGCTGAAATGTAATTTTCTAATACGCGAGTAATAATTGCATGTTGAAAAAATACCAAATGCTTGTGTCCACCAGACAAGCAACAGTGGCAGTTCATCAGAATAACAGTAGGTTCACTTACAGTGGGAACCGGTAGTTTTAACCAAAGTCTAACCCAAATTTCAATTTTTATAGAACGTATAAGGACCAATACCATTCATTCACTTCCTCGCGTTATGACGTAGGTAGGCCAACCTTCAACTGGCGTTCGTCTTATTTCCGGAATGCTCACGATGACCAGGATCCACAACGCTATAGTTTCCGCCGCATTGATGCGACGCCTGCTCTTGTTGTCCAAAGACTACTGCACCAGAAGGAAGGTTTTTGGTTCACTCCTGAAAGACCACCCTCTGCACGTGCAAACGCTTGCTCGGTGAGATATTGTGCCATGTGCGATGCTGAACGACTATAACTATATCGCATGTAGGCTTAGTTGGTTGATGCTATTAAAACTTTGTCAGGAATGTTTCTCGCCATATTTAATTTATATTCATATTTGTTTATTGCAGAAATGCGGATGAGGGTGTGCCAAGGCCTGAAATTATCGTTGGCTTATTTCGACAAATGTCCGCTCCAAAGTTATATCTAAAGAAATACCAAAACGGATACAAACAAACAGAAAAAAATAAAAACATTAAATGCATTACGAAGCTCGTGTAACCCCGTGATCAATTTTCAAGATAAATAGCTTGACGGGTAGCGTGCTACAGCATGGAGGTAAACCTTCGGTAATCGGTAATACGCGTTGTTCTCTTATTTGTTTTTTTTTTTAATTTTAAAAGGATGGACGTGGAAAGCAGAGCAGCGTTTATGCTCACATTCGAGACTGTGAAGCTGCTTGGGACGATTGAGACAAAAAGCAGCGAAGAAACTGAATCTGAAAAACAGCTGCTTCGTCTGCTAACACCAGTGTCCAAGTTATACACCGCGAAACAGGTGGGTGGCATTGATTACTCCTGTCCCTGAGGTTCACCTCTTGGCGCTTCTGTTCTGGCATTCGAGCACTGATCGTATTTAATTTTCATCAAATATTTGTTTGGTGGTGCTGTAATCATGTTTTCGCATTTTCCATTCTGGTTCGCTTGCTGCATCCGGCGTGTTTTGCTGATACGTCTTTTCGTCGAGCTCGTGAGGTAGTTTTGTTGCGCAAAAGAAACTAAGTGAAGCAATCCACGCGAATTGGTACATTTTTTAATCGGTTTCAGGAGATGTCACGGCTGATAAATCGCACTTACAGCAAGATTGTTTCTTTCAGGTGGTGGCAACTACCTCTGAAGGGCTGGAAAGCTTCGGAGGTGCAGGTTATCTGGAAGATACTGGTTTACCTGCATTTTTGCGCGACGCTCAAGTGCTTCCGATCTGGGAAGGCACGACAAACGTGCTTTCGTTGGATGTTCTACGTGCAATAGCCAAGTCTAGAGGAGAGGTCAGTTTGACAAAATGTTTTTCGATCAATGTTCCATATTTTAACTTCAGAGATAAATTCATTGGGTCCAAAAATGGTAAAATACTTTTTTGTAACTCTAAAGGATTTTCGATGCATGGAGTGATTGCCAAAAGTGAAGGCGTGTTCGATCGCCAAAATCCTGCTAGTTGCCAAAAATTAAAAATGGTCGGTCTCGGCAATCGATAAAGGTATTTCAAGAACTCTCTTTTTTCTTCATAATTTTTCAATCTCTGTCACATACATAAAAATGTATAAATCCATTCAAGTGCTCAACAATTGTGGAAAGAATCTAGTGATTTATGAATGGAATGGCCCAATACGCAGTTTTCGCGTGACGTGTTCGTCTCCGCGTCCTGCATCATTTTTTTCAGTTTAAATTTACGAAAGAAACTGCTTAGAACTTCTTGTTGTTCGATCCTGTCATTGCTATTGTTTGAGTTTAATTCATTGTGTATTGGTGTGAATCAGCATAAATTTAATCCGTAAGCAACATTTTACACTAATTGGTATGATTTGGTAAAAGTTTGGCGTACGGAGTTTCTGGTCGGTTGGAATAATTTTTGAAAATGGATTGAATTACGCGAATGATATGCTTACTATATCAGTTTGTTGCTTTTGATTTTTGGTTTTATTTCCCATTTAATCCAAATTTGTAGGCGTTAACCTCCATGCGGATCCAGCCCATATTCAGTCTTTCAACTGTCTTCCACAGCAAAATCGTCGTTTTTAAGCAAACAATCAGCTTGCTAAACATACTGATTTACAAATGAACCACGTAGTTTTCTCTTGTGTACCCTTGGCTTGATGGGATGGTAGCTGCAAACGACTTGTATTTTGTTTCAGGTCCTAAACTGCCTCTTCGATGACGTGAACAAGCGCCTTGGTCACGTGAGCGATGAGAGAAGACGCGATTTGCGACAAGCCACTTCCCGTGTTCACATAGCGGCTGGTGATCTTCGCGCCTTTATTAACCAGGTTAATGTCAGGTTGAGTGCGAAAATGCAAAAGTTAAAGTCTTTGTAACAACTCCGGTAACAGTCTTTGGTCTTAGCGGTGCCGTTCTTAATACTCACTATCAAATACAAGAACGCAATTTCCGCAACTGTTTAATCAAAAGTAAATTAATTCATTGCAGCGGAACGGTTTCTCGCAAATTACCACAACATGAGGTGCGTTAAAACTTTGACCGTCGAGATACGCGCACAAGAAAGTTTGTAACGCAAGGTTAAATGGATTTTTTGGTCACTTTTAGAGCGCGCATTATTACTTGCATTTTGCTAGTTTCTTTCAAATGCAAACGCTTTAGGTTGCTAAATTTTTTCGAAAGTTGCCGTGGGCATTTTTGTTCATTGTTATCATGTATTTGTGCTGCTGTGCCCAAAGCATTTCCATTCCAGTTGCAGCCTTCGTGTATGAGAACATCATGGCTGTGGCGGTAAGATGNTTGTTTGGTTTGAGTCTCCCTGGATAGAATCTCGACTGCTGGCTGTGCGGGAGCTAAGTCAGAATAACCTAGTTACCAATTGCTCTGCCTTGTTCTTGATTTGATTGCACCTGTGATTGCAAAAGAACAATGGTTGTGACTTGTGATGCTTTTTGCTTTTGAAAGCGGAAGTGGGATCTTCGGGACAAGAGGCTATGTGATGGGACGTTAATTTCAATTGTTTCGTAAAAAGGACACGACTTCAAGAAACGGGAAAAGGGCTCATATCAGGGAACTAGTTATAAACAGCGGATAATTATTTCTAATGCCTCCACTCTAGAGAGTAGCTACTAACAATTTAACTCATTTGCGAAAATCATACCGAGCCAAACATGGTTGATATATCTCGGGCAAGTAGCAAAAATAAACGCAGTCATTTTGTACTGAAGGGCTTCAACACCTGCTAAACAACATTGCTCCATCAGCGCTTTTACTGATGACAAATTGTAATATTGATACAAAGCAAAATATTACAGCGATCTTATTGGATAGAGCAGTGTTTTTCAACCGGGGTTCGGCGAGCAGCTGCCGGGGATTCCCCCGAAACTGACCGAAATTGCCTGGGACGAAATTCGCAACCACAGTTCTATGCGATTGTAGCAATATCGACACTTGGATCATTGCGTAGGGTTCCATGAGCAACGCAAACATTTGCGGAAGGTTCCGCTGCAGCAAAACGGTTGAAAAACACTGGGCTAGAGGCTTTGGTTAATGTTCACACCAGCTTTCAACCGCATGTGCTACGTCTACAATGTTCACGTGATATTACCTGCGCAGACATCGAGCATGGGACCGGATGTGATGTTCCTGGCCGCCCGCGACTTCGCGTACAGCCTCGCGCGAATATACGCTGGCATGCTGTTGTTGGAACATGCTGCATGGGAAGGTGCTCGTCCGAGCGATGCCCACGCCGCGTCCTTGTGAGTAACGCCTGCTGTAATTTAATTCTATTTTACCCAGTTGGTCGTAATTACCATAATCGTCACTGTTAACTTACATTCAGTTACAAGTTAATCAAAGCTAGCCCTTGCGTACACCCAGTATGCAGTTTGGTGCAACGCATGCTGAATTTGCAGGGTCCTTCGGAGCAGGACCAGATAAGAGATAAGAGATTTCTGACGGTTGTGTTTAGTTTGCAGATGCAGGCCCAAACCTGATTACTTCTGTTCCCTGAAATCGTAAAAGTATCTTTAGAAAAGTGCATCCACTTTCAGGCGGAGACCATAAAAGGTCATCGTTTCCGGAAATATACGCGTAAGACTCAACACATCATTATTTTTCGGATCGTTACACTGTCGCCACCGAGACTTCCTTGTTTTTTTTCTACTATTCTTTCTTGACAAATTCGCTTCAAGAGCACCCACATAACAGTAGTCTCTTCGCCAGTGTGGAGGCTTTGAAAAAATAACTCGACGCGGGTCATGAGTGTAATCTAAACGCTGTGATTCGATTCGAGCCTTTTTGCAAAAAATGCGACTCAAATCAAGTCATAGCATCATTGTTGCAGAGCGTGCTGTGCAATCACTGCTGTACGTAAATCTGGCACTGCATAGATATCGGGTTTGTTAGGAATTCGCTGCTTGTCGCTTAAAACATTATGCTTCGTAAATTCAGTGGCGAAACTTGAGATTTGAGCCAAAGGGAAAGCTTAGCTGAAGGGGACGCACTGGCCACCGTCGCGGGCTACTGGTCAACAGTCAGAAAAAAGTAGTAATATGGTCATGATGGTGAATCCCGATGTGGGTGGCTATACTGAAACCCGAAATCACCGGAAACACTCCGAAAAACGAAAAAACACTGAAATCCAAAAGAATACTGCATACTAAAGTATAAGCTAAGGGGGACCCGGTTGCTACATTT
>JGI24021J15306_10006631_pt1 | contig 13981 bp, 12 predicted proteins | sample Ectturendosymbi1_FD_15306 | JGI IMG/M metagenome (IMG submission 15306) | reverse complement strand
AACAGTGGGCCGGGACAAACTCAGCTTCTGGTACAAATGAACTGACTTTGGAGCCAACTTTTCAGCTGCTTTCACAAGTAGTTCCTTGGCCCATGTCCCATCGTCATACGGCTTAAGCTTTTTAGCGATCAATCCCGATACTTCATAGCTCACAATGAGCACATCGTCATTTGTGCTGCAAAAGGAAGTCATGACACTTTTTTGCGCGTACAAAGTTTTCTTAAATTCTTCCATCTTCATTTTTCTGAGCTCCCCATCCAAGTTTTTAAACTCAGGATGGTTGGCCTCGTAGTGACGTTTTAAATTTTCTTTTTTCATAACTGCTGGTGGCCTTTGCACTTTAAACAGAACGGTTTTCCTCTTTCCTCGATAAAGAAAAATATATCAGATCATTCTTTTTGAAAACCCTTCTTTCTTTTCTTTGCTGAAGACATTGAAATAAACTGCTAATTTTGGTTTAAAAAAAATCAGAATAACAAATAACAATTTTGAAAATCTGTAAAATTTTGCATAATATGTAGCAGTGATTCCCAACCGGTGGGCCGCAGATATTTCGCATCAAGCGCAACGGAGTCTAGGACAACTGACCGTAGTCCAACTGGCCCCATGTAACTTTTTTTTGTATTAAGAATTTGTTATTTTCATTAACAAAAATACGTACACAACTTACTCAGCTTATTCAAATGGAAAAACAAAACAACTCAAGTTATTATATATTTGGTTCATGCACGAAAACAAGCACACGCTGTTACCACTACTCAGTCCGTTCTCGCACTGTGAAAAGCACTGTCTCGCACTCCCTACACATCTGCTGCACTTTGATATCGCAGCGCAAAGATTAGAAGCGGGTCAAAGAAAGTTCAAGAATGCTGGTCTCGCCTGAATGCTTCGCGGGCCGCACGAAATTCTTTTGCGGGCCATGTTCGTCACCCCTGGCTTAGTGCAAGTCGACAAACGTGATTTTCAGATTATATATTTGTTTTGGCAAAATTGTAAAGAAATGTCCAGTCACGTTTCACACATTTTTGTGTTTTGAGCACTAAAGGGATAGGAACTGAGGGTCGAAGTCTAGTTACTAGACTGTTTTTGTGTTTATCAACCCTAAACGAAAGCATTGCCTATCCATGCTGTAGTGCAGGTGTTTCCAACCTGCATTTGTCTATCTGAAGGGGTTCATTTAAGGTTAGCAATAAAAGGGGAAAATTTATTTATATATTATTTATTTACAAATACTTATACATATATCAGTGAATGTTATTTTCAAAAATCGTGTTTATTGTCAAATATAATTATCTGTGATTAGTTATGATAAAATCTTTTGTATTAATAAGTTTTAGGGGTACAGGCTCATCTGTCGAAATGCTGAAGGGGTGCATGTTCAGAGATAGGTTGGGAACCCCTGCTGTATTGTATATTTAAGTTTACCCATGCTGTTTTTTCCCGTTTAAACCATCGTCAGCTTGATTTCGCTTTTTTTGCATGCGAAGTTCAAAGTAAATGAAAGCAGGCATGACCTCACTTTATTCACCTTCCAGTTTTGTTCGTAGAATTTTCAGCATGCAAAAGCTTATCTCCCAGCTTTTTTGGGGTAATGTTCTGCTTTTCGTCAACTGTATTTCGCAAAACCTCTAAACAAACTTGCTCTGTATAGAGCTAAGCGTCTCAAAGAACAAGGGCTTGTTGAAAAACGAAAAGAAGTTGTCAATCGTTAGGGTTAGCTGGATTATGAAGAAGTATTTTGATATACAGTCAAACCTCGTTTATCCGAACTCTGGATAACCTGAATCCCCGCTATCCGACACAAAACTTCTAGGAACGGATTTCTACCAATGCATTTCACCCCTTTATCCGGATACCTCGCTGTCCGACTCCGACACGGAAATTTAGGAACAGATATGTCAAATCAATAGAAAAAAAAACGCTAAACCAGATTATGCCAACTGTTACTTAGTTGTTTATTAAACCGCAATGGAAGTGTGAAAGTGAAATTTCTATGCACAATGAATGTGACAGTGGCAGAACTTGCAAGACGCAGTTAGGTCTCATGTAAAGTTCTTTTTCGGGTTTAATCTTATTCTGAATGCATACTACTGTAGCTTACGTACAGATCGATCGGATCTGCTAATAAACAAAATAAAAAAAACATGCGTGCTTCATTTGGTCGTGTGCCACAGGCAGTTTGCATATTTCCTTAAGTTGACAGTTCGCCGAAGTGTACAGTCTTTTCTGTTCTCCTTTGAGCGTTCACTGTACTGCACATCATCACTTTTGTTTATATTGTTGGCATTTGCTCTGGAAAGAATTTTTCTCTTTATACTTTCGATTCCCATTCCCGGCTATCTCGCTAAACCGACCTTATTTGATGAAACGAAGTGGTCTGGATAAACGAGGTCTGACTTTTCTCTTTTTTTCCGCGTCTCCTTGTCTTAACGTGAATGTTGTATAGAACGTTCCATAATTTGACTCAACCGATTCGTCGACCACACACTCGTGTTCATTATGCCTAATCAGGAAAAAACTTCTTACAAACTGTCTTGCAGAATCACATCATTAAGTTGAACGACCTAGTAAGCGACGAGTACAGCTTCTTGTGGGTGAGACCGGTTGCGTGTCTTTCGAAGGACGACTTGCGATTTCATGAAATGTTGCGAGATTTTCGAAAGTACGTAAGTTGAGATTAATGTTTGAGTTGTTTTCCCAAGGCTCAGATTATTTGAAATTATTGCAATTAATCCGTTTTGTTGATGATGCGAGCGTGGCCAACATGAAAATTTCATTTGCTGTCACAATCAATACTGCAATGAAAATGTCCCTTATTTGGCTTAATATTTACGTTGCTTTGAGACCCGATTTTGCCATGCTTGAGAATGGTAATACCAACGGTGATCGTTTTGGCATAATTGCTTTTCTCCCTGCGAGAGGTTTGCTGTACAGTGTAGAAGGTCACGTCCCCCAAATTCGAATGGGTTTGTACGGGGACAAATCGATAGTAGGAATAACTGGACTTCCTCGCAAGTGTTTTTGTGTTCTGTTGACTTTGTATTGTTTTTTATCAATGACGTCACAGAATAGATTTAAACAAGTTGCATAGTCCAGTTAATAGGTATTCGTACATAAACCACTGCCGTGCCACGGTACTTACTCTATATGTGTACATTGCTAAGCTGAAAACGGGGTCCTTTTTCCACCACACCTTTTTTACGAAGTTCTATGCAGATCTGGTCTCTGCACTCTCTCACTTCGTAAAATGGTCTGGACTACATTTCATTCGCTGAAAATGAATTTTATTCCCTTCTTGTTTTTCCCTTGATGCAACATGATCAAATTTTCTACATCCATTGTGTAGAAACGCGGAGAGTGTGGAGCGGATCTCTCATGACAACATGCAAACGTTCTTGAAAAACTTGGCTAAGAGACACAGTTTACGCTTCCCTGTGCTGATGAAATTTCTGCGGAAAACGTTGACAGGATTGCAGGTTTGGCGCAAAAGTACATAAATAAACCCTGCGATGGGAGACCACCAGCGCGTAACGCAAGTTTTTTTGGCAGCAAGGGCCATCAGTCGCAGAAGTGATGTTGCTGCTGGGAAACAAGGAGACCTTATTGCGAGTCGGTGAAACTTTGAAGCGTATGGAACACTTGAAGACGTGAATATTCTGGCTGCGAAATTGGAAGATTGACATGTGGTTGAACGGCTGACCCTACTTACGAAGCGGACAAGTTGAGCAACGATGCACAAACTTTTATTCAGCGACGTTTCTAAAGCGCTGGGATACAGTGAGGCTCTTGCTTGCACCTCTAAATGACAATAATAAAAGGTACACTGGCAGTAATAAATAGGAAACGTGTGATTAGCGAATAGGTCATTCTAGGCGTATACAGAATACAATTGCAGGCACCGCGTTAAAAATAGAAATGTGGGACATTCAAAGCATACATACTACTTTGTCGCATTAGCCCCGTGCAAACTGTCACTGTCCGGCTCCGCTACCGTGGTCCCAATTGCGTTGCTTTGGGTTTCGCAGTTTGACTGCGTGGGAGGGGAAGTTTTTAAATCTGTCTCACGAAAATCAGTTTTCGTCTCGGGGACTGCTTGCTGGTGCACGATCTGCTCTTTATCTCCAGCGTCACGTTCAGTTTGTTTTTCCTCCAAGTAAGCTTCCTCCACCTCCAGTTTATGCATCAGCTCCTCCAATTTCTTCGCCTAAAACGATACGCGCTATACGTGAGCATCGTACCAAGGGGAGAAGTATTATATGCCGGGGTTAATTTTATTAGACTGACCAAGTAGCTTTCTGAATTGCGCTCGTGTACAAAACCTGATTGAATGCGTGGGGTCAAATTCGCAAGTTTGCTTGCCGTCATGTTCCCAAAATCGCATGTTTAATAAGCAGTGTCATGCGACATACCAAAAGTTTGAACAGCAATTTACGTTTCATAGGCATGCCATACGTCCCGTTTTAGCCGGGACAGTCCCGGTTTAAATGCTTTGTCCCGGTCAGTCCAGTCTACCAAAAGTCTTGGCTACGCATTCAGTCTGCCTGTATAGCCCTACACCTGGTACATCAGCTCACGTTGAGAGGATTTTTTCTATTATGAATAACATGGGATCTGACAACACAAGTAGAATGCGATACCCTTTATCACGTGCAAAATTACTGACTTTGTGGTGTGACTTTTACGAGAAGATAAAATCGAACAAAGTATTGTCTACGGAAAACCATGATTGGGCGAATGTGTTAATTTACGAATTCTTTAAAGTTGTTTTGTTCTTTTGTGTGTCTTAACCATAGGGATCCAAATTAGCTACATACTGCAAGTAAGATATGTACCACATTTATCTGGTAAGGCTCGTTCTGAGGCGTCCCGGCTTTCAATCACAAAAATATGGTATGCCTAGTACCTACGTTTTATCGATAAACGCAAGGTTGTAGTAATTACAGGCAACTGTTTCGGTGTCAAAATTAAACTACGTGCAGGCCTAGTAGTCGTAAGCCTAATGATATTCAAGAGTAACAATTTTTTTTGTTCGTGACGTTGCTCGGGTTAGTCGCACATATTTTTGAAAAGGTGACAGCGGTAAGGAAATTTAGCACGCGATGGAGTCGTGTCGAAAAGATCAATCGATTGACTTGTTTTTAGAAATGATTTCTCTAGACTTAGCCTAAACCGGGCTTCAAAATGAGGCCCGTTTTCAGCTCTTAAGTAATATCTTGTCCAAAAAAATCTACGATCTGGCTGAGCATTGCGTTCTGCCGAGAATTGCAACACAACGCTCAACGTGCCTTTCGCTCTTCGTTCGCTTGTATCAAATGGTACAGATGTTCCGTGAGGTCCTCTTTACGAGACGTTCGCATGTGGAGCTCCATTTTCGCGGAAATATACTCCGTTTCCGCCTTTTCAAACCTTTTTCTGATGAAATACAAGACTATTGGTCTCACTACGCAGTTATTACGCGGTATCGCACAGTTCACAGCATTTTTCAGCTACTCGACAATATTTTGCGCTTGCGAAACAATCTTACTGAGCGTGGCTGAATTCCATACACGCCTCGTCGATTTTATCGCGTAGAATCGATACATCCACGTTTAGAAGTTGATCGAGCTTCGCCAATTCCTCCTGGATTTTCATCAGTTTATGAGACTCCGCAAAAGCACGTTTCTTTCTGCGAAGAAGCAGGAGTTTAGCACGACCGAAGACCATCGAAACACGTGATGGTGAATCCCAAAAGGAACCATAGAGACATTGTGTTTTCAGTCCTGGCTTTAAATGCAATGATCTGTCGGAGACTGAGAAAGCTCAGCTATTGCATTCACCGCTCGAACGAAATGCGCTTCCATGAGATTTGCACATTCTTTTTTAACTCAACTTACCTGTTAACAAATTAAACGTGATAAAGAAAATACGAAAACATTAAAGTTGCAAAATACCAAGCGATAAATAGGAGTGTGAAAGAAGGTACTGTATCGAGCAGAAATGTGTGTAATTTTTCGTAAAAACTGCATTGATTTGTGTTATGCAGATTGATTTCGCAGGTCCAGGCAAAATAGCACTGAAATGATTTTGCCAAAAACTGCTCGAAATACGCGAGCCACCAACGAATACACAATCGAAAAACAGTGATATGATTATTTTTTCTTGACAGCTGCTCGAGGTGAATCACTAGGGTTCTTGGTTGAAATGATGACGTTAAGTCAAACGGCTGCGAAGATCACTACAGTTTCAAAATCAAGTGGGTTAAGCATGTAGTTTAGGCTGACTGATGAAGCCAATTTGGGCTCTGAAGATTCACCAAAACTCGGCAGGACTCAGAGGAATAGCCTACCAGTCACGGACTCCCTATCGATATTGGGGCGATTTGTATAGACAGCTTCATTTAAAGTGTGTTTTGATGATCGATAAAGCCCTGCGTCGTTCAAATTGCCTCGTGATTTTAGCAGATAAAGGAAATTCACACACACGATCGTGTGGTGTGTTAAGACGTGCGTTAACAAGTTGGTGAAATTCTTACAGCATATACTGTACTCTGTACAACCAATTTGTGATATTGACCTGGAGTGCAAAGCATGCGATTGCAAAGCTAGTGAAATACACACCCATGGCGCAGCATTTATATTTTTTGCTCACAAAAACAAAGATCGTGTCGGAGATAGCACTGTAAATCGTTCATTGACTAAACAGCCGAAGTAATCCGGTATTGTGCGGTGTAGGCCTCCTTTACCTATTCTGTACAGAGCATTGTATTGTATAAGGTCTTCACTCCCACACACAACGCTCTCTAGACCAGCTGTGTCCAACCCGCGGGCCGCGTGCTACCCAGTTCAGGTGTTCGCTTTAGTAAAAGAATCTTACATACTGACAACCTGTCCTTATTCTGATAATCTTGAATTTGACATTTTGATGGAGGTGGTCCTCAGTGCCACTTTATCACGTCTGTTACCATTGCAGTTAGGAGTCGAACGCTTTCAGTACATTAGGTTAAGCTAGATTTTGTTTGCTAAGATCAAAGTAAGCCATTCAATTTGCATTCCTGATATGTCATTCAATGTGCGGCCCTAGTTAAGACAGTGACAAAGCTTTTGGCTCAGTAAGCCATTTGGGTTGGACATAGATGCTCGAGACCAGTGGTTCCCAAACTGGGGGTAAATTACCCCAGGAGGTAATATGCGATTCTTTGGGTGGTAATGTCACTGCATAGCGATCACTATAAATGTTGAGGGTAATAAGACATAATTGCTACGTTGATTTGGGTAACGGCTCGAACAGGTTTGAGAACCACTGCTCTAGACATAAGCATGCATCTAGTAACAAGGAACACAAATACATGAAGAACACGTGGCGGTAGTAGAAAAGTATACGTTTGATGGCGCTAATAGCTTTGCTTTGATGATACAAGCATAAAGGGCACACGCATGAATGAACAATAAAAGTGATCTGACGTAGATCGGTCCGATTTCAATTGCTACTGCTCTCTCTTCCTCCCCAAGCTCACAACTGTAGCGGCGCCTCTGCCCCACAGATTGATGCTGTTTGTGCAATGCGCGTAGAGTTCTGCAGCATATTGTAACTGGATCGAAAAAACGCGAATGTTCAGTGGTGCCAATTAATTCCAAGTGCAACGTCTACCATTCGCGAGGTTAGTTCTACCTAGGCCAAAGGTAAGAGAAAAAGGCATATTCAGCACAAGTAATGTGGCGCAGAACGGCACGTAAGCCAATGTGCTTCAACGATTGCTGTTCTTTGACCTTGTCGGATTTCAAGCGCTGATGATGGGATAGGATAGTTCACACCTTGGATTGCCTATTTGATTTTGCGTGGCGAGCGCAAGACATGAATTCCGGTGTTCCAAGCACGTATCTAGGTGGATAGAGGTGCTGAAGCCAAATATTCACATTACCTACAATACGACTTTGTTCTCAAATTCGTGCTTTGCACAAAAGCGAGCGACGTAGTAAATATCAAATCACGTATTTAACGTGGAAAAGCTTTGCGTGAAAAACTAGTTCTGTTGGTAGAACACGAAAATACCATTCTTACCGTTCAGCAATTTCTTTGCTTAACATTTCCTTCTTTCGGCGATTTTTTTCTTCCATTTGTTTCTGCCTTTGATGCACGTCTTCAAGACGTATCTTTTCTTTTCTGTGACAAATTTATGTCTGTGGGTAAGCTAGGCGACAAGTTAAAAAAAATTTCAATTTCTTTGTATTTTTCGTCTCGCTCTATGACTTACACAAAAAAAGAATGTCGTACACGATGCAGCGCTTGGGTAAATTTATTGTTATAAAACAAATCTGACACAAATTCATCGAAACTTCTTTGCAAAATTAATTATCAGGCTTGTGTGCAAAATCGATCTTTAACCAGATTTACGCAGTGAATGGCCAAGAAGCTGCTACAACTCTTTCGGAACTTCTCCCAAGTATTGACGTTTAACAACTGCAGTCAATTCTTCATTTACGAAAAGCTGAGATTCTAATGTGTTTAAAACTGACAATTTGCAAGTGGTAATAATTAAGAGGTCAAGTCGTGTAATTGCCCTGGACAAACAAGTTCAACAAATGTTGGTTTTAGGGAAAATTTTTAGAACACGTAGGTTTCGTGAAATTTGGATTGTTATTCGCCGAAACCACTTAGTCACCATAGCTGCCATGAACACCATGAAACCGTATTTTCGAATCTGTGAACATTTAGATTATTTTCACCTTCCACATATAATCACTTAGCATTATAGGCAACGGTAAAACAAAATAAACACGTACTCCCTGATAGTTTCATCATCAATCACAATTTCTTTCTCCTCTTGGTAACTACCGGCAGACTGCTGCACCGTAGCNTGNTGCACCGTAGCTNGTATNCTTTCGCCAACCCCNTCAGATATTACTTCTGCTGGTTTGGAAAGCAGAGCACCGGTGGGAATATTTGATTGTGATGCGCTTCGCTTTCCCGTTGCGTTTCTCCTGTTCTGATTACATCGAAAATCGATCAAGCACACTTAGTTTTGTACGCATAGAAACTATTACGTTAAACTCAGTAAAATTTCTTGATGGACCTTGGTCAAAACGACCAATACGTACGTTGCGCACGAAAATTTCGCATGATACGTTACACATAACGCGAAGTCTTTGTGTTTCTCATTTGTTCTTCCGTCAATATTTAACCTAATCAAACAGCAACTCCCACATAATACCCAGGAATTTTAGTAGAACTGTAACAAATGTAAAATCAGACACCCCTGAATAGCCAATCTTACTGTTGCTTTGACGATTGTTTTCACCTTAAAATTGCTAAACAATCTGCCTGATTGTGCACGTGATACAGACAACTATAGTGAACTCCATTGAAAACTCTTTCTAAAGGTTCATTGAACACAGTATAATTGCATTTGTGGATGAAACGCTCCACATACAATTTCATCTAAAAGTTTACTTGCAAGCAAAAAGTCACAGCATAGTGTTTTGAGGAAAAAAGTACACTAATTAATATGATACAAAAATGCAGTACCTGACCAGGTTGTTTCAGTTTACCAGGAATGCCTTGCAGAGTTCGCTTTGATAACACTGGTTTCACAATTTTTGAACGAGATTTTTCAGTCGTTGCTTCGCTTGCATGTTTAATTCGCTCTAGCTCAGCCTCAGAAAAACCAGCCCAGTCAGCCATGGAGCATTTACCAGTTGTACCAGAGCTGTACAATTGAAAATTAGCACCAAATAACGACACTTTTGAGCAGTTTGCAAAAAAAATGTTGCAAATCATATTACAGTAGCATTGCCAGCCCAAAATTTTGGGAGGGGCCAAATATTATGAATTTAGGCGAGCAACGGTATTTAGCTCAGGACACCGTGTCTCAATCACAAAATGAAAAGATATACTAAAAATTTTGGGAAATGCCCTCCCCTAGCTCTGCCTATGAATCATGTAATTTTCTTATTTGAAACGACATAAACCAGAACATAGAGCAAAATTACACAAAACAATTGAATCAGCATTTGACATATGATGCAAGTGGCTTGAAAAATTACGGTACTAAGTAAACACTGGGCCAATAAGATGGCATGCTGCTTCTTGAAAATGCCAAATCACATGTGTGTTTGAAAGAAACTGAAAACTATTTGGCAAACCTTCATAACTTTTGGAAGCAACATGCAAAACATTAAACAAAGAAAAATGTAGCAGAAAGATCAAGCAAATAAATGCAGCAGATAAAATTAAACAAACATGCCCAAAGTATGGTGCTCTTAGAGGAGTTGGTTCCTAACACAATATTTAATTGTGACCAGATATCCTATCAAGCAAGAAATATTGAATATATATATTTGTAGATGAAGCCACTAAAAGAGATCTGCAAAGGTTATACCACATTTAGCATGAGTGGCAGTGAGCGTCAGTTGTTTTGTGCACGCTTATCAAAGGCACTTGTTTGTTGTATATGCTGAACGCCACCGAAAACAACACTATCAAGCAAGAAATATTGAAATCACTCAGTTGTCCTGGGAGAAAGCAACAGTTAAGCATGATCCCCCAACAAAGTAGAACATTTTTTCTTAAATAACCTTTGCAGATCTTTTTTAGTGGCTTCATCTGCAAATATATAGTCAATTGTCTCCCTGGCCCAACAACTCACATCTTCTTTTGAGTAATTTAACACATGAGCTGCAAGATAATATTCACTAGACAAGGAAGTGGCAAATATTCCTTTGTCATCAGTACAGATAACACATGGGTGTTGATACTGCTTATTGCGCCACAAGCTTAAATGATGCTGGCGAAAATCGTTTGGACAAGTCTTAGTTTTGATGTTTGATGTTAGACAAAGCTCTAATGGGATCTTTCTTTGGCAGATGTTTTCAAACAAGGCTTTATCATCTGATATAAATGTCCCATGGCCAATTCTGTCAATCGGTAATTTTAACAATTTTTTGTCATCTTCCAGTCGACCACAAATTTCAGCAGCATGAACACTGAGCTTAAGCCCAGAACTTTTAGCACTCAATAGCATTTCTACAAAATCACTAGCGTTTCCCTTATAAGGATTTCCACTAAAGTCCAAACCAACAACAATTCCTTCAGATGTGAGCATGTACTCCTGTGCCAACTTAATGGTTTCAGCTGCTTCGTTAGGATGTTGTGCACGATCAACTGAAGGGAGGAAGCGAACAACAATTGGGTTGCTGCTATCATGCTCATAGTGGTACTCTTTAATGCCTTGGAGAACACTTTCAATATATAACCTTTTTGTCAATCCTGTCTTCATTACATCTCTAGGTGTGCTTCTAAGCTCTAAATAATGCACACCATCATTAGCAAAATCTGATATCACATCTTTGGTTACTTCAGTTATAACTTGAGCGCTGTCAACAACACTATGAATCACTGAAAACATGTCAAAACATTCATGCATTGTTCTTTGTGCCCCTTTTTCAATTGCCACAGTGATGGCACTATCATTGATGTTTGGTCTTTGAGAAACAAGCTTCTTGATTGTGTCCCCACATAAGGATCCACCAAGGTGAGCATGCAGTTCTACTTTAGGCAAATTTTTACAGAAAGTATTGTCAATGTCTTCCATCATGAAAATCTAAACAAAACACAAATAAAGCATTGGATCACACAAATCTATATCTTTAAAAAACTATGATGAAGTCCACATTGATCAGCATTTTTATCCATAATTTAGGATATTCCATTCACACAATGTACGCACCAGTTAATACAGGGGGTATAGCCAGGGCTGGATTAACTATTGGGCAAACCGGGCAAATGCCCAAGGCCTTGCGTTTGCATATTGAAACACTCCTTTACTGGTTTTTCATGTTTTTAAGCTGTTCACCACACGTCAAAATCATAGCGCCTTGTGATGACTGTGTTTAGTGTATAGGTTAAAGAAACTGACAACTTCGGTATTTATGTGTTTTGAATGATTTGAAAGAATTGAACCAAACAGCACCACGCTTTATGGGCTCTCATTCAGTGATTTCAAATAAACCCAGATTGCACACCAAAAAAAAAACACATTCATACAATAAAAAGCCAGAAAGCTTGCATTCTTCACAAAAACATATGAGTGGTGCTTGTTTGAATTGAAACAATAATCAAATACTGATATTAGTTCTTCTTCCAAATTTTCTTTCGCGGCACAAACAGTAACATTTGGACAACCTTTTTGTTACTCAAGACATTTTTCATAACACTGGTAACATACTCCATTAATGATATCTCCCACTAATAGGAGTACATTTGTTGTTAAAGTAAGAAATTTTATGCAATCTTGAATTGGATCTGGATCTAAAATCCCACAAAAAATATAATCCCAATGCTTTCTTCCTCTAACTGAAATTTGTTTTTTAATTTGTCTGCATAAGGAAACATAGAAATTTAAATGATTAGACCTAACCCTTGATTCACCAGCTTCTGCAGTTGGCATTAGAGACAATAACATTATATATAACCCCAACAATGATCTTATATGAGATATGAAACCAATTGAATGCATTCTGCTTCATCCAGTATACGCACTTTCTCATCTGATGTGCACATGCAAACACTGTAATATATAATTATCTTTATATTATTGAACACAATGAAGTTGCTGATGAAGTTATCACTTCAAAAACACAAATATAATGTGATTTTTCATAATTAAACCTAGACACCCCTGGAGGTCCACTAAAAATAGCAGATTTGAGTGGAAAATCCCACATTGCAGGCCCTGATCACATGCAGAAAAATGCTTACTACCGGAAGTTGAAGTGAACGTTTCAAGATTTGTTGCCATATTATTGTTACGCAATAAAGACCAACACTTACACTAGCACATTAGCAAGTTTCACAACCCCCTCTGCAGGCAAAGGAGCAGACATGAGCAAACTGCAATCTCATCATTGCATGACATCAGAACAGTGAACCTAGCTCTTGTGCATGTGCAGTAGCATCATACTGGCAAATAAACTGTCATTGCATCAATTAAATGAATTAATCAGAGATTAACTCTCTGATTGCGATCGGAAACTGTTGCGATCGGAAAGTCCGAGCGGCAAGTGGGCAAAGCTTCACAATGTGGCAGCAAGCAACAATAGAAATCACCCGGCTAGATCACTCTATTACTGCTCGTTCACGCCACGTATAAATGGATTATTCCTCGCGCACATTCCGTTTGTGGTGAATCGCACATTCAAGGTAATGTCATCCCAGAGGTTGCAACATAACTATAAAGCAAAGCTCCCATTGCAAAACTCCAGTCAAGCAGACATTCAAAGGACGTGACCCACCCATTGTGTCCGTGCCTTGGGCATGGTGGTGATAACGCTAGGGAGTTCCGTCCTCTTTAACATCTCAGGGTCGGGGATCTTGTCTTGCCAGCGGATTTTGAAAATGCTGCAAAGACATCGGAGATGAAACCGCTGGAGTTGCTTTTCATGTCGCCTGCAAATGGTCCAGGTTTCACAGCCACAGCGTAGTGCGAGGGCCGCATGTGGCTCACCAGAACGTTGCCTAGCTGGCGATGCTAACATTTAAATTACTTACTTTATTCACTGGTGTTTGTAAGTGCTCAGCTATCAAGTTAATAAGTTCCTTTTGAATTGACATAGAAGAGACAGCTGCTAGAAATGATTTGCCTATAATTCATGACACCTTTTGCAGAAAATAAGATGTAAAAACTGCTTCAAGTAAGGTTCAGGTACCGCCGTTGTTGCATCAGCATCATAATGTCAAATGTGGCTTTCTGGTTATACTTTATAAGTCCTGATTTGGCCCCCGGAGCAAATTGAGTTTGAACTCCTAGTGTACGGTAAGAATTTCTTAACTTTTTCAAATTTTTAATTTGGTTTACAGTATGCTACCTTTGATGAACCTCAGCCAAACAGGCATTTGGATCACAAATTTGGATTCATCAGCATTCTATAATAAATATCACAGCCAAAGCAAACGATACAACTGACATCTTGCAAACGTTTCGATAACTACTGTTATCATCCTCAGTGCA
>JGI24021J15306_10006630_pt1 | contig 13983 bp, 8 predicted proteins | sample Ectturendosymbi1_FD_15306 | JGI IMG/M metagenome (IMG submission 15306) | reverse complement strand
TTAGTGGCGAACCGATCATTTACTTCGGAAGCCGTAGAGCAATTTTTGCCTTTGGGGAGTAAAATTGTTGGCGGCCGCAGGGTTGCCATACACCTTTGAAAGATAATCAGGATTGAGGATTGAAAGATAATCAGGATTGAAAGATAATCAGAAAAAGGATTGAAAGATAATCAGGATTGAGAAAAAAACTGTTTTTTTAATCCAATCCTGTTTTTTTAAATACGTTTCTTTTGGTTTTTTGAAAAGAAACAGGTTTGTATTCTTTAAAAAAAAACACAAAAAAACATTCTGGATTGTTTTTATTGCATCATGCAATATCACCATTTGCAGAATCGCACAATAATGACTTGTTATAGCTATTATGGAATTCTAATTTGAGGGTAAAGAAATGTACCCCATTTTTGTTTTCGCAAAGCGTTGTTGGTCAGTTCACTCCAAAGTGGTAAGGCTTGGCAAGAATGCGCACAGCAAATAGAGAAAAGCCACTCCCACACAAACCCTGCAGTTTCACGTCAAGTTTATGTAGACGCCCTGCTATAGTTCAGCATCTATACAATGTAATTTTGCAATATATGGTTTGGTATTTTCCTACATCAGAAACAGCTTGGATGCAAAGAAGGCAGAAAAATTGATTAAAATATACCAATTTTACAGAGCTGAAGAAGATAACCAGTAGAATTTACTCAAACTGTTCGAATTATTCTTGTCTTTTTTTCAAGTCCTTCCAATTTATTTGCTATTCGCTTTGTTTCATTAAAAAAATTGTACTTAACGGTGAAGTGTGCTGCTTATTTTACTTTTTACTTCATAGTACATTTTTCAAAGGAAGAGTAAAGAGCGGGATTTTAGTGGGTTTTATTGTTTTTTTTAGGTGAGCTCAAAAAACGAGTGATTTTTTGGTTGGGTCCAATTACATCAACACAGAGGATAATGGACGGTTAATTGAATTTCTGAGCCAAATTTCAAAACTGTGCAATTTCAGCGTACTTGATTTAGTTGATTTTATGATGCATCACTAATTTCCCGTTTCGTCGCACATCTGTGCTTGCAATATGTGCTTCGTTTCGAGCGTCGTCATTAATTGGCATTTCAGGCGGATTGATCATAACGGCTCACACAAGCCCGTATCTGTTCTGTCCCTCCAGTAATTGTACATATAACTGCCACATATCAAAAAACGAAAACTTCATGCGCATTCTCAATTCTTGTATAGTTTAGCAAGTTTCAAACTGTCAACCCTGGGTGTCCGTCATCCCTGCTGCATACCTTCTGATCAACTGCTATCCGACGAGACATTCGCGCAGCCTTGTATTTTTGCAGTTGTGAACTGCGCAGGCGTAGCACTGAGTGTGTTGTACTCCTCTGTTTTAACGCGTTGCTGGATACTTTTGCAGTTATTAATTGCTCTGTCTTAGGATACCGCTGATAATTTACGTTCATTACAGTGAGAAGTTGTAGCCTGCAACAACGAGTAAAGAGAGTACCTGTAGAATAATATGCACATGGATGCCAGAGAATGGAGGCATGGCGGGGGCATTTATCCCTCTGTCCTTTCAAAGGGGGGCAATGGGGGCGGAGGTGCGTTTTCATCGTAGATGTAGGAGCAGGCAAATTTTGGGGTACGAAGGATTTTTGCCCGAATTTCCCCAACTTCTCAGAAAAGTTTTTTTGTGCAACTTTGGCCTACAGACTTTCTCCCACAAAGACCATTTAGACCTTTTTTGTGTGACCTCCAAAACAGGTCTTCACGTGTTTTTCTGCATATCTTGGGCGCCATTTTTTTAAGTCAAGCAACGTTGAGTGCCATTTTTACCCGGATTTTCAGAGGTTTTGTCCAGATTTTCAGCAAATCAAAACTTTTTGAGGTGCGCTTGAACCATCTGCACCCCCACCTCCAACACCACTACTTTTCATAACAGTATCATAGGTAATTTCGTAGTTTATCAAGATCGACTTGAAACAAATTTATTGCAGCTTTTCAGGCGCCCAGAAAATTTGAATGATTTTCTACAATTTCCGTTATTATTTTTGAGGTCAACATTTTTGATGAACAGAGAAAAACATAATTGGTAGCAATTTTTTTGTTTTTTATAAGTTTCCATTGCCCTAAACTGTTTTACTGTTCCCCCCTGCCCTTACGCTGCTCCGGCGTCCGTAAATATGCATGTTGTGTCAATACCTTCGCCAAAACGTTAGTTGCAAACCTGAATATGACGTCATAATGTGACGTCACAAACAACGTATATCCAGTAACAACGACCACCATATGCCACTGCTCAATACTAGATATCGGAAGGAGGGCATCCAATCAAGCAGTCGCCCCGGGCATCACCGGACCTCTGCACGCCACTGTTCGTGACTATAGTTTTAACTCTACCCACATGTCCTGCAAACTCATAGAATCTTGTACGGATTTTATGTAATGAATTAGAAGCAATTCTTTCGCGTATTTCAGCCCTTTGCACCGGAGGTCAAACATTTCTATCAGAAACACACTTGAAAGAATTCACAAATCATATTCATTTGGTGAAAATGATTTCAAACTGGAACTACCTTTGGCAAAGAATTTGCTTCGGAAGGAGTCGAAGCTGTCAATATCACTCGAACAATTTTTTTCATCTATAGTTACTTAAAAAGCTGTGTTTGATTGTTACTGGTAGCTGTAACTCATCCCGGCAACGGCGCTTCATGCGAGAGATGTATTTCAAAAATAAAATTAGTGAAAACATTTCCCAGAAATTCCATGACCAATGAAAGATGGGTAATATTGAGCTACTTTAAATTGAAAGATACTAGCTGAAAAACAGATTTAGATGATTTCGTTGACGAACTCAATAGTCGATATGATAATCGAAGGATTAAATAACATTGAGGTGGTGATGATACAAAATTCAAACGTAGACTGTGCAGGATCTGTATGAGAATTATATTGCTCATTGTCTATTTGTCTGAATCTTTCTTGGTTTAGACCAGTGGCTTTCAACCTTTTTCATGCAGCGACCCACTTTGCAACTCAATTTAACCTAACGACCCCCTTCCGAAAACTTCCTGTCACGCATAGGCAATGCAGTTGTGTTTGCACAATAGAAAATCACGATGAATAATGTTGAACAAAGACTCATTTATTAAATTAATGCACATGGCAGCATCAGTGAGGAGACCCGTGCCGTATACAATTAACTCCACAGCACAACTCATTGAAAACGAGAATAACTCCCAAGTTGGCTACCGCATTCAGATATCTAATTTACAAACAAAGCATATTCTTACGTCACAAAGTTATTGGTGCGTTGCCAAACGCAACAGTACTCTGTACTGCGATGGTCATAATCACAAGCAAAACAATTTTCAATGAAAAAGTAGGCTACTATTTTTTCCAGGTGATCCTATTATTTTGGCAACGACAAAAAATGGTTCAACATACGAAATATAAAATAGAGAAACATGGGCGTCGAAAGGGGGGAAGGGGGTTTTCCCCCTGGATTTTAAAATTTTTAGTTAAAAAAAGTGTTTTTTAGTTTTGTGTGAGAAAAACAAATTTTACTAATTTTGCCCCCCATGGAAATATTTTGGAAAATCCCCTAGTGGCCCTACCTGCAAAAAATCCTTCCGACGCCCATGTAGAGAAGTATAGTAATTACGAATTTTATTATCAGAAGCTCTCGCGTGCCCTAGAAAAAAGGCAAACGACCTCCACGGGGCCGCGACCCAGGTTGCAAACCACTGGTGTGGAGTTAGTGCGTGTTTCGCTTTTGACAAGACAGTCATAAATCAACGCAGGGTTGAAAATTCAGCTTTTAAGAATCAGTTAGAAGAAAATTCTTTGTGGATATTAAAATGAACGAATTTGTTGGGAATATTCTGAAAAATAAGTTTTACACCTGCTGTTACATCTTGCTATCAGGTGCACGCCCAAAACGTCGATGCACACCTATCTGTGGCGCTGATATGCTACTTAGGTGCCACTGGTGCCGAAACCTCGCTGCTGTTAACTGCATTGAATAGTCCTCACCCTATCCTCACTACAAACGGGCATTACACTTGTAATAGTATTTGCATGACATTGTTATGGTTACACCACAATCACAAAATATCCATAAGATACCACAAAAACGTATTAGGCAGTAGTCACCAATCCGTTGGAAGATGGCGTATTTTTTATGTGCTTTGTAAGACGAATATTTTGACGAAACTAATTGGCTATCAGCAGCCTACTTGTCTCTGTGTCAAGATGGAATTCGTGATTGGAACCACTTCGCTTTCATGTGAATTGTATTCACTTTCGTGGAGCTGTTTACGTTCATGTGGGGCCGGCAGAATTGTGTACGGAAAATGGTGTTTCGATTTACATGCGCAGTGCTGTGGAACTTGCATGGTTATCACAGAATTTTCGACATAACATTAGCCTACACGTGTGTGGTTGCATCTACGGTGCCGTTTAGGTGTCTCTAGTGAATAATAACGTCAGCTCATATTTAACGATATTCACAAGCCTATGGTGGGTTTGATAGGGTTAATCATACAGCAACTTAATCTTCAAAACAATGAAAAATCACCCTGCATGGTAGACATTTATGCTGGTCCCCCTACTTTTTCCTTGGCTCCGCAGTGGCTCCCCCACTTTTTAATTTTAGAATCGTCATTGCTTATAGTCNTTGTAAGAGCACTGGTCTGGTCTCCTAACTAAGCGACCCGACCATTTAAGTTGGCAAGCTGAAGCAAAGCTGTTGCAAGGTATTCATCACTTTAAGCTCGTTGAAACATTTCCAGATGCAGTAACACGAACTCTATTTGTAAGATGCTTCGATATAGCAGCACTTCAGAGTAGCGTGACAACAACCGCAGTTTGCGTGCAGAAAGTACGTGATTCCCAATTGTACAATGAAACGCAGTCAGAGGGCTCAAAATGCGTGGGCATGCAAGCGCTTACGCGACCAGTTTGGATTTTTTAATGAGTCAGACACAGCCAGATTTGGAACGATGCGGCCCTTTGTACTCTCTTGGTCCACTGATGCAGCCTTCTTTCTGAACGTTTGCCCACCACAACCCTAGAGAGAAAGACGTGGGGATACGTTTACGAGAACTGTTACAAGTGCATTTTTCTGATGTTTTCATTTGCCAAAATAGGTGTCATACTGCGCAATAATGAAACTGGTCAGAGTATAGACATGATAAAAAAATATCGATTTAGCGTTGATTGGTGCTGCACATACAAATGCAAGCAAAGTGTGTCACTGCGTTCAGGCGGTTGACAAAACAAATTTTCTAAAAGTCTGTGGTTGCACTGAGGCACTAAACAGATGAAATCGTCCGATTTTGTGAAGGCAAGGAAGCACAACTGTCAGTCAACAACATGGGCGTTCGTAGGGGGGGCAAAACGGGCATTTGCCCGCCCCCTTGGAAATTGGGACTAAGAACCAAAAATTTCTAGAAAACCGAAAGGCAGCAGCTTAATTCTAATTACTTGATGTAATTCTTGCAATGACACTTTATTTGCCGGTATGACACTCACACTGCACATGAGCCAACCAGGTTCACCGTTCTGGTGTTATGAAGTGATGAGCTTGCAGTCCAGTCATGTCCGATCCTTTGCCTACAAAGGCAGGTTGCGAAACTTGCTAGCGGATTGTTCTACAGTTGGTGTTAATTGCATAACAATAACATGGCAACGAATCTTCAAATGTTTCACTTAAAGTTACGGTAGCAGGCGTTTTGCCGCATGTGGATGTGACTGTTGAGCGCAGACATCTTGGCATATTGGCAGGACTGCCAATAGCGTTAAGCCACGTAGCTTCATACGAGTGTGAAACCAAGCATGAGTGAATCTGTAGCAAGGCTTCTGCAAGTTTGAAAAATCCATTGTTATTGTGAGACTGAACCCTTGTCCGGTTTACATATGATGAGCGATCACCGTGAAAAAAATCAGCAAAGACTGTGGTGTTTTGTACTAATCATCGTGCGTGCATAGCAATCAGTGCTTGCAATGTAATCTTCCTCATGCGCCCTGATTTTATTAAGACAAGCACGATTTTATTGAAAGGAAGATTGATCGTTGGAGTGGGTATCAGAATTTTGAGGCCCGAAGCAAACTTTCAGAAAGGGGCCCCAAAACGTCGCAAAATATATGTCATTTCATGTGTACAATATGTGATCTTATAAAAGGGCCCATGGCCCCTATATTCTTTCAAGTTATATCAAAAAAGGTGCCACTATATTTTGAACTACCAATACAGAAACTTTATTCGCTGAAAGCAAGTTAAATTTTTCATTTTGTCTGTGAATTTGCTTCTGCGTGAAAATCCATTTCACATTGTAAATTATTTGAAGTCATTTGATTTTCAATTTTTCTTTGTCTACGCATTAAAGTTGTTGAGGGGCCCGTTTTGGCACTATTACACATAACCTTTGCTTTATCTTGAAAAACGTACGACTTGCTTCAGAGCTTTTTAAATGTAGAGTGGTTCATAACCTTTTCAACAAAAAAATGTAAAACCTAAGTAAACCTAAGTGCGAAACGCTCGAAGGGGCCCAACGGCATCTTTCAAAAAAGGGGTCCCGAGTCGACCGCCTCATTCGCCACCCCTGATTGATCGGTTTGGACGAGATCCCAGCTCTTGTTTCTAAATGACGCTGACAAGTCTTGGTAGGTAAAATGAAGTCATAATTTGTGATTTAGCTGAAAAGCATGGCAATGCTTGTTTGAAAAGAAGCATCCTGCTTAGAAAAACCGCAGATATTCTTTATTGTGTAAATTTAATCGTAATGGACCTCGCTATTGCTGTCAACGAAGCATAGGCTGAGCTAGGAGGGGCCAAAGATGTCATGTCCTCCAACTTTCTAGCTTATCTTGTAGTTTTGTGCTTCGAGACATGGTGTCCCTAAACGAAATACTGTTGCTCCCTTGAATTTCAAATTGTTTAGCCCCAAAAAAATTTTGGGCTTGATACGCTACTGCAATGAAGCGCATTTTTTGTGACTGTTGCCGGAACACAGGGCATTTTCTATGTGGTGCAGAACAGTGGGGTAGCCAGGAATTTTGTTCGGGAGGAGGCAACCACCCGACGCACGTTCGACTGTTCCTTCCGTTTTTTTTCGAACAGTTAAAATTGATAATAAAGCACCAGCGAAAAGTCTTAGCAAGTTTGGTTCGAGTGGGACTTGGTCTTTTCGGCCTCATTCTGGCTGCGCTACTGGTGCACAAAGGATAAAGCGCATTATGAATGTCTATTTACATTGTATCGACAGTAATCTGAAAAAGATAAGGAACATGTCGACCTCTCCCCCTGGAAACATTTCTGCGGACGCCCATGGTCACCAACAATCCGTTTGACCTTAGGCAGTGAAACAAACACAAAACACAAAAAACAAACATAAAACAAACACAAAAAAGTGAAAGCGATACAAAAACACATGCACAAGAAATAATTGCGGAATGCGCGAAATCACGATGCAAAGCAAAAGAGACTGCAGCAGGAATTGGGGAAAATCACGACGGTTTCAAAGTAATGTTTTGATCTTGATCCTGGATTGTAACGCAATCAAGTTCCCGCAAAACTGCTTCCGATGAAGATGAAAACTCTCATGCCACTGGTATTATATTGAAGTCAGCCTGTCTGGTTATTTGTCGCATCGGTTTGTGAGTATCATTTTAGAAATAATGCATTCAGTAAAAAGGGGTTTAGGGAACGTTAAGTCCGCAAGGCAACCTTAGCTGCATCAAGAGCAGAAGCAACCGATAATACCAAATTTTATCCTCCCCATTATATCAAACGTTTCTACCCCAAGATTTACAATGCGCGTTTGTCGAAAAAAGACTTTCGTGACATAGGAAGTTTGTTGAGCCGTAAAAGCAAAGTTTTGATTAAAGGAAAATTAATTTTATAAGTGAGAATCAAGTATGAAGTAAAATGATGAAGTCGAACGAAAAGCATCACAACTAAAAAAATGAAAAACGCAATCTTTGGTAGTACATTTTTGGACAAGACAAAAACGTTTAAACAAATTTGTTGACATTTTGAAAAGGCTTCAAGCATATAAGCCAGTGGTTCCCAAAGTATGGGTCGCGTCCCAAACATGGGTCGCTAAGGGTCAAAAAATGGGTCGCGCCGAGGGGATCGAACACGGAATTGCGTATTTTCAACGTCACCTGTTTGTCTGTGCCTTTCTGTAGCGTATAGGTACTTGAGAAAAGAGTAGATTTCTGAGTTTGAAGTCGAACTTAGCAACTTACTGTCAAACGTCACGCATTCAATCAGTAGTTTTTTAAATACGATGCTTGCGTCTTGAGTCGCGGGGTGTCCACCAAACTCAGATTTGGGTCGCCCTAAATAAGTTTAGGAACCGCTGAATAAGCCGTCATGAACTGCTGCTCGTGCGCATTTACACGTTTCTATGTTGTGGTTGTCAGATGTTTCGATGTTCATTGAGCTCCGTCAGTGAAGAGAACACACTTTTTCATAAAATCCCTGATGCTTCACACCACCCTGAGCATTCTGTGCGATGAAATAATTTTTTTACTCACACAGGATAGTTAGTGTAGTTAGCATGCTGCAACATTTTATTTTATTGCAAAATAAAACTACGTGACAGCACTCCAGCACTTTGCTAAGGGCCACGTAGCAAGAGTGGGAGATCGTGGTGCGGAAACACCTCCGGACTGTTTGACAAAAATCTTCTGACGTGAGTCTATCAGTGGCGTGCCTCGCTTGCTGAAAGAATTCAAGAAACGGAGGTAGTTTTGATACCGTACTGTGTCGGTTGTGAAGTTGCTTCAACCACAGTTCGCTAAAAATGGTATTTCTAACGTGAACAGGCTTAAAGTACTGCTCAACCGCGGTATTCAACTCAAGATGAACTCAGCTTTTAATGTCCAAGCCACATGTGTCGAACTGGTGGCCCGCCCGTCTTTTCTGTGGCCCGCGAAGCTTAAATTTTAAGCCTCAGCCTGCTTATTTTTGTGAAACTGTAGTGGTTTAAACCTGTTTACAAAGGTGAATGACGTTCTTTGCTAGCTTATAACTTTGCTATTTTAGTCATCTTGCTGACTTAACGTCACTCTTTAAAAAAGCTATTCAATTTTAAGGCTCCTTTCACTGGGACATAACGATTATTACGTCACAGAGACGTTGTTTAAGCATTAGCGTAGATGATTGTGGTTAATTCTGTTACAACTGGCCCTTTGAGGGTAACCATAGTGCTGGTATGGCCCTCAGTGAAAATGAGTTTGACACCCCTGGTCTAAGCAGACAAATTTAAATGATCTGTTTAATTAAAATCAAAGCTTTCGCTTTGCAAGTCATTTTGATCTTGTGCTGTTGGTTTTGAGGGCGCGCGCTGCACTCTGTGCTTTATGCCGCCGGTTTATCTTCGACTCAGCTGTTAGCAGGAACATCACTGCGCTGAAGATCTTACAGTGTCCCCCACCGGGGAAATCGTTGGTCTCATATAATCATAACGTAACTAGTTTCTATATCGTTATGACAGGCAAAAAGGAATGTCAACTTGACACAAACATGAATAAAAGTTCAGGCTTGTGTTAAACAGCAGGATGTAATCGTATTACAACGATAGTTCACAACTTTGATTTTAAAAAATTGCAAGACTACTGAAAAGTTATACAAGAGCATTAAGAGCGTTGGACAACCGTTACTAAGCTCCAGTATAAGGAAAATATTTTGCTACGAAATTGGCTGAGGATGTGGAATCGAAGCACACATTTTTTCAAAGGCTACATCACTAAGCTATTACAAGCATCTTTTTGTAAAGACAATTGTCATTTCATGAGACTAATTTTGTCTAATACAGTCAATCTAATTTCGTGTGTTTGTTTTTGTCTGCAATTTAGAGGTGCTTAGTTCGTGTTGCAGAAGTTGCACTCACTTGCTTGCATATTAGGCAGGAAATTAGTAATTTTTCATTCCAGAGGCGTCACTCAATTTCTTGTGCATCAGACAGGAAATTTGTAATTTCGCCATGAGGACGTCACAAGCCTACGTGTCCGACAGTTAAACTTTCATTCGTAAACAAGACTGGATCGAAAATCGAAGCATGTCATGTTTGTGACTACATGTCCTAGAAAGGAGATTGAACCGTAAAATTTATAAAAAGCAGTAAACCTTTGGACCATGTTTTCTGTTTGTCTTGTATTGCGGTTTGAGAAGAGAACGGCTTTGTTTTGTGAACGAAACTGTTCCAGTATTTACTAAGGTTGGCGCAACTCTGCACGTCTAAACCTCGTTGTGGAAAGTAGTTCAATGCTTCGGGCACCCCGCTGTGCAGACTTGCTGTGCGAAGCTGGATAGCGCACTGCAGTATTTTGGCAACACAGGCACACAAAGTACGATTGTTTCACACAGATTCTCCACCCTTGAAAATCTTGTGAACAAAGGCATTTGGTACAAATAGTTCAGTACGCACAGAAGTACACACAGATTGCGCGTAATTAGAGACGCACTCATTCCTTTTCATTTGCGTTGACTGGTTTGCTTCTGATTCAACGATGCTGCGATACAGCTCAGACACCAAATGCTGTCACACAGTGTTGCGAGGCATGCAGCCAGGTTCATTTGAGGTAGATTTCGTCAAAGCCAGCCAGCCGGTCTTCGCTGTTGCTTTAGGCGCTGATTTAAATTCGCTTGAAAAAATATCAGTGACGTTGAACTATTTCATGCTCATCTGCTGATGGAGAGGCTTTCAATGTTGTGGAGAGAGATAGCAAACCGATATCTGAATGTAAGAATCTAGCAAAATATAATGAAGCAAACGTGCAGCGTTAGTGCTTACACGTCTCATCCATGAAATCGGTTGCTACAAAATATCATGAGTCCATAGCTGAGCAATGAGTGAAAGCACAACTGGAATCTCACATGAAAAGTCAATGAATATAGGATGCTGAGAGGCGTGAAATATACTGACACTTCGAAACATTTCAAAGTAATAGAAAAAGAAGCAAATAGGACATGTTTACGGCGATTGGTAGTTTTTTGTTTTGTTTTATTTGTTGGTTTTTCTTCAAAACAGTAAAATGGCTGATGCCGATAGGCGATTTAGGTTTGTTCTCCAGCAGATGCCTTGACAATATTGCAAAATCAGTGCTCGGGTTCAATCGAAATGGCACGTGACGGCAAGCGAGGTGGATGCAAAGTTGTGCTTCTTGGAAGCATGGCCGTTGGCAAAACAATGTTGACTGAAACATTTGTAAATGAAAAATACATCGAAAAAGAATATGCTAACGTAAGTGGCTTTTCTGTATAAGTGTTAGTAGGCCTATCATGTTTTCTTCGTCAATTTATTAAGAGATCGCTAGGTTGAACTTTGCTCTGTGTGTTTGTTCTTCGAGAATTGCCGTATTTCGCTACATGAAAATTTGAAACTATCGGAAAGGATGAGTCACCCCAGGGTCTGACAAGCAGCGCCGTTTCTCCCAAATGTTTGGAACAATGTTCAACGAGCAGGGTATTGCGCCAGAGAAATTAAAAACAGTTTTGTCATATTTTTTGTCATTGTTATTGATATTATAATTAATCATTTCGGATTACAATAATACGCAAATATCCGAGTTGCCGGACGGAAGGTCATGATCACGTAACAATTAACAAAATGACATTATATTTAAAGAGTAGTTTTTCACTTCCCAAATTTTTTTACCAGCGCCCATGAACAAGGGTTTAGCTCTAACATATAGGTGGTTCTGCAGGTAGTTGCTTAGGGGTGAGATGGTGGGGCGTGAGGCTGCTGAATGGTGGCTTGACTTCGAAACAACCTGAAGTGCTTGGTGAAAAAAGCTATCAAATTTTATGGTTTGTTTTAAGTAACAAAAACATTTATCATTTGTTCATAAACCGTAGAACATCTTTTACCATTTGCTACTCTTCGTTCTGATCACAAAAAGTTTGGGTTACGTGATCAAAACAAAACGTTTTGTTGCGGTTTTATTCTGCAATTGCCGAATTCAGTTGTAGGTGAAGACATTTCTAATTGAACCATTTGTCTTGTAACTGGATATTAATGCAAAAAATTTTTCGTAATGCAAAAGTAAAGTCACAGTTGAATATAAGCTTTTAAAATGATTGTTCAGTGCCATACAGTTGTTTTAACTTTCAATCTTGTGATTATTTGAGGGTAATTTGCCCTTTTTCTAGCTTCCTCGTACGGTGAGCCCAGGACCAAAGTAAATGGGGTAAAAGGCAGGAAAAATCCTACGTTACTTGAGCAAAGAATAGGTTCCGTTACCTCCTTCATTGCAGTACAATGAAGATTGAAAAAGTTTGGAAATGTTTAAAAAGTCAACTTTTTCAAGCATTTTTGTTAAGGGTGTCCTTTCCATTCGTGCAGAACGAAGTGTTAGTGTAAGCTCCCTGCTTTGTCATTGACGGAAAATTTTTGCCAAAACCGAAGTGTAGAGCACAAATGTGACAAAAATACTTTTTCGTGCCTATTTAATGCCAGAGTATTCCTGCCAAATGTGAAACAACTATACATGGACTGGTAATATACGCCTCTGCACCAACGGCTAGTGAATTTTGATTTGCATCCCCAGGAAACTAGGCCAAGCCCAAAGTGATCGCCAGCATCAAGTTAACTATTCCTTCCAGACGTTTGGTGCCTTGGTTACAACTTTTTTGCCTTTATTCAACGATGTGCATCTTCATCTAACTTTTTTGACCGCTTGCTTCAAATGTCTGGTCATTTTTACAAGCCTTCATTTTTCTCACACTACCTAACGCTTCTGTATGACGATGGTCGAATGCAGCAGTTGCTGCTGCGCTGGGCCACTCTATCTTCCTTGCCAACACGTAGCAACTAACATTTACCTTGTGATGTGCTATGACTGTTTTTATGCGCTACTGTTCTTTTACTAACCCAGTGGTTCTTAACCTTTTTACATATCTTACCCTTTTATCAAACAAGTTTACCAGATTTACGTCCAATACACGCAATGGTGCTCATTTATTGAAAATACGAAATTGATAAACTCTTAGAGTTTAGAATGATTTATAAAAATTTACATTGAGTGCAATTTATGGTTCAATAAATTTACCCCCAGGTTAAGAACCACTGGACTATCCCCTGTGAGAGGCCGGCAACCAGAAGGCAATCAGGAAATTGCCCTTTGAAAAAACATTTTGAAAGGGCAAAAAACAATATTTCGCCCCTCCCCCCGATAATATCAGCTGGTTGCGGCCCTGTGATGTGATATAGGCCATGAGTGTGAACCAAACACTTAAATGGAACAAATAGAATTGGGTAATTTTTATAATGTGCCTGGTGGTAAGACAGAATGAAGTGCTCTACCCAAGGCCAAATATGTGCTACAAACGTTGTTCGTTTATACACGCTGCAGCTGCTATTAGGATTCTCACATCAAAATATCCAAAAGGGATATGCTTTATTTTAAAAAGGAGGTCTTAACGTAACCAATGCTGTTGTGCTTGTGTTTGTATTAAGTGTTTTGTCTATATCTGGTGAAAACAGCTTTAGTAAACTATGCGTGCAACCATTCTTTAGCGTAAAATCACACTCATCAGGTACTTACGTGTTACTCTAATAAGCGTCTAACAGATTTAACCTTTTTAATCATAATTTGCTTTGATTGCAAACCAGGGGCGCAACCAGCTCTTCATTTCCGGGGGGGGCAATTTTCACGAAATTCTATTCGATGACTTCATCGTGCTTATTCAACCGTGGTACAACTTTTTCGCAAACGGTCACGTATAATAATAATGTATTTTCGCCCGCAGACACGAAGCCCATAGTACAAAGACACACATTCTGCACAACGCTGCTTAATAAAAACAGACAAAACAGAACGTTTCACAACAGCGTTGGAGGCTGCATTCCCGGTGTCAAGCGAAATTTCTGACTTGCGAAATTTCTCACTTCACGCCATATGCGTATGCACAGAGCAACATTCAACATATCAAATACGCTGAGAAAACTGATGATTAGGGCTTAGGATTTGGTGTTTAGGTAAGTGTGTCAGTT
>JGI24021J15306_10006627_pt1 | contig 13986 bp, 7 predicted proteins | sample Ectturendosymbi1_FD_15306 | JGI IMG/M metagenome (IMG submission 15306) | reverse complement strand
CGTCAAAGACGTCAAAGACGTCAAAGACGTCAAAGGCGTCAAAGGCGTCAAAGACGCTCTTCAGGAATTACGTGTTTTCAAATCCAATGTTATCATTTGGATTTCCTGGAGATATTGCTGCTTATTCCTGTGAACGCAGCATCAAAGAACTTTTTCAAAGTTGAAACTTATTAAGACATGCCTGGTGTCGAGACAAGCTTTTTCAAACAGCCTAGCTACACTTTCGATTGAAATAACGTCGCATCTCAGCTCGATTACGATGAGATATTAGAAACTTGGCAAGCTTTGAATCTCGTAGGGCATTTTTCTGAAGCATGTGGTCGCAACTTTCGGTACGCGAACCAGCACTGGTACGTACGGGTACCACTAATGATTAAATTCTTAAAGATTTTTTCACTCGGTAATACGTCGCTACGTGGTAGCCAAATATCTCATGCAAACCAGCGCAAAATCATGTGAAGTGCGCGTACATAAATTTGCTTCCTTTTCTTTGTCCACCAAGTTTTTTGTATTACTTGTTAGACGTGCAAATAGTTTTATCATTTGCGGCTGCACGAAACTTTCATTGTGTTCTGTGTGTTTGCTGCGCTCTTGAATAGGTAGAAAAGCCACTACTTCAAACTCCAGGTACGTAAACGTAAAAAACGGCACTTTAAAGCTGCATTGCACCTTAACTTGGTAAGGTAAAAATTGTAAATGTCATCCAGCACACTCGTTCTGTTTTATCAGAATATTTTGGCTACATGCTTCTGTTTCATCAATAAACCACGCGCATTAACTATTGCGTTCTGTAAGTTGCTTCAACATCTGAGAGGTGGTAGGAGTAAAATTCTCATGCATTGCATTTCTAATTCATAAAGAACGGTTTGCATTGGTACCCAATTCCATACATTAAGAACAACTATAAAATTGGGTTCGGGGAACTTTGGGCAGATGCATGGTGGCTCTCTTGTGAAATCTGTCTATTTTTGTGTATTGCGTCACAAAGTGGTCCGTTGATTGTGTGCCCAGACGTTATCTTTATGCAAGGAAGCGTCTGCGCTTGTGTTTGCCGAAAGCGAGAAAGGTATTAAGGTCATGTTAGCAGTTTTCTCGAAGTCAGTCGTTCTTCGAACGAAAGTGCCTTCAACAAGAATGAAGTAATTGCATTGTAACTTTTGTGACTCCTATTTGCTTATCAGTTCGGTGTGATTAACCTAACTGTGCACTTACGCTCGCTGATCGGTTCTCCATTGCAGACATTGGGCTAAATTACGAATGTTAGCTTTGCACTGTCTTATGCCTAATGGACATTGTCCACCAAGTCATGAACAGGACGTTGCTAAGGACACATAAGCTATGCCCACGCCCTTCCTAAAAGGAAATGCTGTGTTATCATCTGCATACAGATCAAATCCAGTAACGTGCCGTCTTTTTTGATATTATATTCATACAGGCCATTTTGCTAAAACATCTTAAAGATCGTAACACGATTGACTGAGCACTTTAACGTCATACGTTCATAATACCACTTCTCAGTGAGGCCCCATACCTAGTTCGTGCATGGGACGCACTTGCTAAGGCAGGTCCGGCGACAATGATTGCATTGCTGCTGTGTATGGGTTTCTTGCAGATGATGAAGTATGAATTGCTCATAATTGCCTGCACAGAATCTTGAACAACGCTTTTTTTCTATGCTTAAAATTGTTGAAGATTAAGTTACAAACAATTATATTACATTGCTCTGTTGATAAAAAATATTTGTTATAAAAAAGAAGCAAATTTTTTTCGTCGGAGTTTCTGTGATAGTTTCATTTTATTACGTAAGAAACTGATCAAGATTTTATGAACAAATGTTGTCTGACACTAAGCAATAGCTGAAAAAGACAACTTCCAAATGTTGAGAAATGACTTCGGATATTTTTGATAAATGTTCCAGAAATAACGTCTACATAACATTTTATTGCAGTGAGATCATAAAAAACAATACAAGATCATAAAAAAAACAGTTTTCCAGTAAGGAAATTCAAACCATCTACATTATGCCACCCGGTGCAAAAGGAAATACTGATTTATTTGACCAACCTCTCTATTGCGATTTTGAATTTCCTGGCAGAGTCTCAGGAAAGAAGATCCTTCAAACGCACACTTGTCCACATTTATCCGTTCAATGAAATTTATTTGCTTGGCAACGCCACTGATTTCATCTGCTCCCAGTGCTGTTGCCGCTATGTTAATTTCGTTGAACTGAAATGGCAACAAGAAAGATGAAAACAAGAAATGGCATCAATGAATTTACTTGTGATTTTTCAAACGAGGAAAGTAAACACCTGAAATAATTTGGATATGCTGGCTCAACTACCTTAACCAAAGAAAACCATCCAGAGGACAGGAAAGGAATATGTATGGAATTATTTGGTTTATTGTCTAGGATTATAATTGCTCCTTAGTTGAGGAAACAGCTAAAGAATTAGCTGCTGCTGAGATACTGTATGTAAGGCTTATATACTTCCTTTGTTCTATTTCGTTTCCCGGTTTCAGCTGAAAAAATCAAAGTGTTGCCCAGACTTAACGCCACTTACTCATTTTCAGCAGTTTCCTGAGCCTGCTGTCAGTTTTCATGAAGTAGAGGTCTTGGCCTACTCAAGCAATTGAAAATCAGCCTCTCGCTAAATCAGCTGTTCTCAATTCATTTTGAAGCTCGCACATCGTCCGGAAGGAAAAATCATTTTTGCACCCCTTGCACCATTTGATGTATTGTTTTTTGTATTATCAGAGAGGTTCGCACAGAGACGTTCGCACCCCAAGAAGTCCCTTCTCGCACCCCGTGGGTGTGTGAGCACCCCCAATTTACAACCACTGCGCTAAATGTTGACACCACTTGCACAATTTCACTAAATAGCAGACCTCGCTTGTTAGGTATTTATGAAAGTAAGCGTTTGATAGTTAATTTTCCGGCTTGTGTTTTGCTTGAAACACATCGTTTGCATGACTTGTAGTGACACTTTGCAGCGTAGTAAATAACTTTTTGCTTGCTGCGAAAACAATTGTCGTTTTTTGGATATTCCAGAGTAATTGTAATGTAATTATTTGGTAGTCGCACAAGCGTATGGCAACACATCAATCTCAGAAGAAATTGAAATGTTTCATGTGAAAAGATCGTGATAAGTGGGCACTGCTACACCCTCTGAATCTCAGTCTGTGCTTTCACTGTAAATATGACCTGTATCTCAATTATTACTCGAGTTTGAGCACATCCTCAATATCAGCTGAAAATATATTCAAACAACGAGCTGTTAAAGATTGTGTTACATGCAAGATGAATTTGCTATGATTGTTTTCAGAGAGATTTGCCGAACAACAAAAGTTCGAATCACACTCGACATGCATGAAACAAGGATGGACAAACGAATTTACTGTTCAGCGTTCGTTTTTTCGTATTTGCACCTAGCAATTTGGACACGTTTGTTCATTGGAATGTCAAATATAAATTGATGTCATCGCAGGATGGACAATGCAGTCATCACCGACCGCAAATGGAGGTGAAATCTTCTGTGACGTTCTTATGCATTTGTAAATGATACCGGGAAATCTACTTCGTTTTTTTCTTATAATTTGATCCATCTTCAGTCCAAAGAGTCATCTTGAGTCTTTTGACTGAAGGTTGGTGCAGAATAAACTGAAAGATCTCAAATTTAACATGCTAAGGTTTTGAAGGCTTTTTTAGTGTATTAAGACTGTTAAGTCGATCACATTTTCTTGCTCCAAAGTTTATTTTGTTGCATTCTGTAACTTTTAATCGATAAGAAGTGCTTATAAGCAGAAAGCAACAAGTTGAATAATGCGTATTTTGAGATATTTTTTTAACCAATGTATCACACCGTGGTTACAACGTGTGCGTCACTTGCTGAATTTCGAGACCGGTTTATCAATGTAGGAGCAGCATGTCGCATTAGCACATATAAAATAAGAATCCTGCATTCGCCTGAACACACACGCACTGGTAAGCAGCACTCGCGCTGAAAACAGAGGTTCGATGTATGTTCAAAATTGCAGGCTTACTACAACGCCGCACTGGACTTTCAGTTTACGTTATACATTCGATTATATCTTTGTACATTTTGCATCGCGTAAAAGAGCAGAATGGGGGTGACACGCTCGCCGAATTCAAGCAACTTTGATGGTGCGGCCAACTTGGAGAACAAACGTTTTCATATAAATTTGTGGTAAAATGATAGGAAGATACAAGAATGAATTAAATCGTATGTGATGCAAACCGCTAAGGAGCCGTGAAGCAGGAATAGAAGGGCGCTTGTGACGTCACATACACTTCTCCGCGTTCCCGCTGCCAGGAGAAAAAAAGGAGGCGTAGGATCGCGTAAATTGCCAGCGACTTAACACGTTGGTTTTGCGTCACGAAAGAGTTTTCTTGGGCGACTTACAAGACGAAAAAATAGGAGGCAAACGAAATGAAGGAATTTAATAAGTTTGTTAAACATGCAATGTTCCCAGCGACTATCGGAAAAAGTCTAATTCGTAGACTGAAGCTGAAAAAGTCGATCTTGGTATGTTGGTAAAATATTTGAAAGATCTGGATTGTTGGTGCTGTGTGCGGATCAAAGCCTAAATCCTAAGTTGGTTTCAACAAAATCAAAACCCTAAACAACTTTCAACTTCATATAAAGTTGAAAAAATGTGAAAAGCCATTCAAGCGTTCTAACGGCGCGACTGTGTTGTGCTTGTGTTGTTGTGGTTTATGATCTTGTGGCTTGAGTGTTATTACCAGAGCTCGTTGTATTAGCGAGGTTTGAGCATTGAAGCTTGTTTTTTCTTGGGATTTTTTTGGTAGAAGCGTTACTTTTTGCTCCCACGTACTAGTGTTTCTGTCTAGTGCAACGGTTCACCAAAATTTTTAAGCGAGTCCCAAATTTGAGTTAGGTGAACATCTTGCGACCCAAGCCTCAAATAGCGTATGAAAGAAATAATGATTGTATGGATGGCTTTTTGGCATTTATTTCCAAGTTAGGTTTCAGTGTGAGCAATCTATCCTTTTATCAAGTACCTGCGCTACAGACACACTGAGACACGCAGTGGTAACATCGCAAGCCCTCCTATACAACGCAGGTTTGGATCATCACGACATGAACCACTTTGTAACCCTATGCGAACCGTTTTGGGTTGCAGCCCAGCGCCGGATTTAGATGGTGGGGGGGCCTGGGGCCCAGGCGTGGTGGGAGACCCCATGTGCGGATATTGAATCTTTAGGTAGGGGATGGCCGATGAAGCCACTAGTATTTCCATGGATCATTGATATTTATGACGTAATCTTCTGACGTCACATTTGTTAACTCAAGTGTAACAAAAGTTTATGATGCAACATGATAATTGACAATGATCAGCGATTTGTGAAACTGTTGCAAAACCGGTCACCAGAAGCATCGTTTTTTCTTGTTTTGAAATTTTGCTTGAAAAAAGTTACTGGGCGAACCAACGTTTTCATCATCTCTAAACGTCAGTTCTCGATCAGTAATAAATTTTACGACAGAATCCTAACGTTGCAGAAGCAATTTCCAACATTGTTGGCGTTGATTGACCTGACTAGCTAGCTCTGTGTCAATTCTGCATGGTGATTAATTACATCTGCGACTAAACGTAAACGTGGCATCTTGATGTTCCATTGATTGCTCATGGCTCCTCAGCGTGCTTCCAGTCGCAAATTGCTTTTCTAATAAGGAAATGCACACATTTAGTCGTATCCGTGCTAATCAGTTTACACGTGAAACAATAAACACATGTTTGTGAAGGAGAAAAACAAAGCCAGCTTATTTCAACGACTTCGGCGTTGTGGTTTTGGCGACGAACAAGACTTGTGGTCAGTATTCCCTCTAAGGTGCACAACTGAGCAGCAGTTTGTCCTTTCTGTGTTGTGGAACATCATATATTAAAAATAACTTTTCGTTTTTTCAACCAATATTCCCGCATTTCTTTCGGTAAATTGGCTGACCAGAGGCCTACATCTTTGCCTCCAGTGATAGCGTCAGACAACCCATCTGCCGTGTTTTGCGATGATACTTCTTAACGTTCTTCTGCTACTGCACCGCTGGTTAAACTATGTCTATTCTCATCGGTACGTACATCTACGTCTGTAACAACATGTTCTTCGATTTTCTGTCCTCTTACAGGTTCGGCAGAAATGTCTCCACTGGACTTCACTGCCACTGTAAAGTAGTAAATTGAATGATTCTTGACTTAGCTGTAGCTTCTTCCTCTCTCATTTTTGCCTCTTTTGCTTCTTAATGTTTTTTAGGACCACTTGGATAAGCTCCGCACTTGTAAAGGGGACGATCCCCTTTTTTCTGTTAATGTTTATTTATTGATAAGCTCAATAGGGCTGCCATATTTTTAGCGCAAAAAAGGACAATTTACGACTGTCACCTACTTGAGTGTATCACTTGCACTTAACAAGTCAAATAACAAAACGCCTGTTGATTACTTTTAAGCATTGAAGTAAAGCGTCCAGTGTAGACAATGTTTCATTCAAAACACACAAAACAAATTCCTTATTTACTTAACATATTTAGCCCATGACTATTTTGCTGATTTCTTAAATTTCCTAAAAATGTACAATCGCCTTTCACAATTTTATGAAACTGCGTGCATGAAAGATGTTTTAAATTGCACACCAGCTTTAGACTAGAAACTGGTTCAACCAGAAAGGATTCTCTTTCTTTTTGGTTTGTGGCTGCATCAAGGAAAAAATCATTCCCTATTAGCATAAAGAGCCAGAACGTTGAAGTAAAACTGTGCAATCGTAATCAGTTCTTAAAGCGTTTAATGGTATTGCAAGTTGCAAAATATTTTGCCCATCTTTCGTGTTCCATCATTTTACAATGAATTGCATTTGGTTGATGCTCTTTTTGCACGACCTCAAACAAGTTTTGGTGTTGGTCAAACAGTTGACTTCGGCTTCATCAACAGAAACGAATCTATCAAGCAGATACTACTCACATGGTTCATCATTTTCCCAATTAGTTGTTTGCAAACGCAGGAATTTAGTCAAAGCATTTAAATTCAGCAAATAAACTGGTCCATTTAGCCAGATGTGCACCACCAGACTTGTACAATACAGATACATCTGACATGAGTAAATCACAGTCATGATCCTTGCCTTCGCTGAATTTTCTTAGTGCTGATTTAACTTGGCTTGATATGTACTTCCGATTGTCTCTCTTAAATCCTAGCCTTCACAGTGGCGAAACATGATACAACCTCAACAATTGATGCTTTTAACTTCTCAATATTCTGAACTTGCTCAATAAAAGCAACCACAAATGATTGCATATGTCTTAATGTTTTATACAGTATTCGTTCAGAGAATTTCCCAAAAAAACGATTCAGAACAACAGTTGGCTTGTCGATGGACATGAAGTATGAATTTGAAGCTGGGTACAATTGAAACATCCTTGGCAAGCTGCGATAAAGTGATAGCCACCTGGTTACGCTACGAGAAATACGTTTTTGGTACACAATATCCACAAAGTCACAACAGTCTTTTCACTCTTTGCGAACTGTGCAAATGCAACCACACGCAATTCACTCAGCTTCAAAATAATTTAGTCCTTTTCTTAAAAACGGGTTACTTCTGACGTATTTCTTCATTTTTCAGCATTACTGACGAGCTCAGGGGTGTAGCGACTACATAAGCTTTGCCATACAGCATTCATATGCAAAAAGTGTAAAATGCAAAAAAACGTTTACGCGCTCAAGTTTTTCATCTCGCGGCGCGAGTGCGCGACCGCGTTTTTGCACCACTGGATTAGCTATAATTGCTAGAAACTACTACACTAAGCTATGNACAATACACTGATCACCGTATCACGGTTCATCAGCAAAGCTAGTACAGTATAGTGGAGTCAGCAGTCTGCACTCTAATGCCAAGGTCACTGAGATAGTAAAAAAGATTTACCAATGTTATGTAACGATAAATGTGAAAGCATTCCCGCCTTTCCTGCAGAGAATTAACTCAATCAAAACATATTAGACAACTCGCTCGCAGGTTCTCCCATAAACTAAGCTACGCCACCAGCTCGTATCTTTTTGCAGTAGAGTAGGGACAGCTTACTGTGTTGAAACAATGTATCATAGCCAGTGACGTAACTGAGAGGAGGCAGAGGGGCAAATTGAAATATGTGGGCATGAACTTCAAAAAGAGGGCAGATGATAGTCATACCTAGCAATGCTACTCATATGCGACCTGTGCAAATCTGAGTAAAGCAGACGCAAAATCTACCAGAAACGAGTAGAGACGTAGAGACGTAAGCTAACGTGTTCTACGTGGCTTGGACTTGCATTCACTCGATTCAGATACCTGACAGACTTCCAGGAAACCAATAAGTGTAATAGTTGTTTTGTCACAATATCAAATATTCTTCAAGTGAAATACTACTGTTTGGCCGACTGGTAATAGCGCTGACAAACAAACTTTCCTCGCTAAAATGACTAAGTGGCACCCACATGTCGCAAATATGGCTAAACACATGAACATGGTGGGGGCCCTCTTTGGTGGGGTCCATGGGCCCGGGCCCCTTGGGTCCCCCCTAAATCCGGCGCTGTTGCAACCCAAATTTTAAGAGTCACCGGTCTAGTGTTTCTACTCTACACTATTGCGTTCTATCTTTGTGAAGCGGGAAATCGGATTTGTAAGACTCAACATAAATGGTGGTAAATGTTCTTTAACTGATAACCAGGTCTTCTTCCAGACTGTCAGCTAACACGTATGAAGATTTATGCAGTTGAAGAAATAGGCCCAAGAAACTCAAAAGATACAAAATTCGGCTGCATAACATACATCGGGTTCATCGAACGATCCTAATATCTGTTAACTGAAGAAGATATTTTAATTTTCTTAGTTGGTCAAACTCAACATATTGTTAACGCTGAACCACTAGGAATAATGACTAGAACCAATCCAAGCTCAAGGTGTTGCTTTTAACGCAGAAACGTTTCAGAGTCAATCAGATGAACTAAGCGTTTAGGCCATACATTGTATTTATCCCATCATCGGTGGATGCAACACGGACCAAAAAACTTGCACCAATAAGTTTAAAAAATTAGTCGCTGCCAACCACTGCCACAAAGCGCCAGTGAAACGATAAACCTGCTGCAACGTTGCAGGACACTGCAACCATGTGACAGCGTCATCATTTGCAATAAATACGNATTCATTAAATTCATTGGTTTGCATATCAATGTACTTTATTTGATTTTGTAAGACTTTCAAATTTACTCTGTTGTATAAAGATTTTTTCTTCCAATATTTAGAATTTGGCAATAAAAAACCTTAGCTTGCTGTGCATATTGCAAACATTGTTTACAAAATTTGGACTCTTTACGTTTTATCTATAGGTTTAAAAATGAAAATCATCTGAGCACTTAATTGTTCTTCTGTTTGCCGTATCAAAAGTAGACAATTTAATAAACGGTATCTATAGATTTCGGCTGTATAGCATAGATCAAGTTCATCGAAGGATCCTAATAACTGTTAACTGAAGAATACATTTATTTTAATTTTCGTAGTTGGTCAAACTCCACATATTGTTACTACTGAACCAATAGGAATAATCAGAAGTTATCCAGGCTCGAGGCAGGATTGTCAGGTTGACCTTTTTCAGACCAAATTTCAGAAATCTGTTCTCGTTTCAAGTTGGTTGGCCAAAAAATTTTATTTGGCTCTTTGGCCTCAACTCAAGTTGGTTGATCTTAAAACATGCCTTTGACCTTTTGGCTCTTTTTTGCCTTTTTACGCTAAAAAAATTTTATCTGAAGGAAAATATTACTATCTAATCCATTCTTTAGGCAACACATACGCAAACTTTTTGTAATAAATGCTATATTAGACCCACGTCCGCCTTCAGATATTTGTAAGATTTGACGAATACGAGATTCAAAATAATTTATTTGCGTAATCACTGGAAATGTGTGCACAGCGTAGTGCGTTGGAGGTGCTGAGCGGGCTCAACACTTGCAGACATGTTTGTTTCTCCGCGATAGAAATGCGACAATGGCGTCGAGGAATTGGAAGGCCTCTTATGATTTTGCACGTAATACAGGAGTGAATGTGAGTGACTTTCATGCAGACAGTTGCCGATGTATCAGTATGCAAACTGTGGCACCATTTTACCCAAAGTGTGCCAACTCATAACCATGCAAAGTCAGAGAAGCATCATTATTGAGAACCAGTACAAGGTCAAGCAAGACTTATCGAAATTTCGAAGATCATTTCTAGTGATATTCTTGTAATTTAGATTTTTTGGTGAGAAAGGAGTAGCAATACCACAAACAAAGTTTGGCTTTTTTCTGGCCTTCGAACAATCGATTTGGCCTTTTTCTGGCATCTTTTTGGCACTTTTTGGCTTTTTAAAATTTTCATCTGGCAACCCTGGCTCGAGGTGTTGCTTTAAAACGCAGACACGCTTCAGTGTCAATCAGATGAACTAAACGTAAACATTGTATCTCTCCTGTGATCGTTGGAGGCAACAGGGCATAAAAAGATTCCATCAATAAGTTCAAATGGTTATTTGCAAAATGTGCTGCACCTCACTGGAGTAAGGTTGCAGCGGAAGGTTAAACCTACTGAAGCGTATCAGGCGACTCAAACCACGTGACAGCGTGGACATCTGAAATTAGTGTTCATCACAATCAATGGTTTGTACATAAATGTTTTTTATGAGAAGTTTCAGGACTTTTAACTTTACTGTGTTCTAAACACATTATTTCTTCCAGTTTTGAGTACAGTATTTGGCATTAAACAACTTTAACATGCCCTGTATTTTGAAAACGTTGTCCACAAACCTTCATGTTTTGTCAATAGGTTTAATGAAATTAACTGCTTCTCTGTTCACCATATGAAAAGCAGGCAATTCAACAGTTGTCATCACAATAATCATTGGCGAAATATTATTGAAAATATAATTGATCAAAATTGGGAAATCCTGAAGATATCGTCAAAATTAAACCACCAACAAACAGGAATTGCATCGAAAAATCAGTAACAACCGTTTGCTCAAGAAAACCTCTTCACCATATGATCATACCAACTGGTACCTAGTCAGTACTCTGTTCATTCAGACCTAGAGGTAAATAATCAATTCCATGCATATCAACGTGAAACACATTATCGCTTACCCTGTGGTCGCTGAGATTCACTGCATCAAGTAAAAGCTTCAGACTCTTGCCAAGAAATTTACTTCGCTTGGTCATTGCAATGGTGAATTTTCGTTGAGATAAACTTTTATAGCTGAGAATGTAAGAGATGGAAACAGCATCCTTTGGTTGGATGTCATCAGGCAGCTTCAGAGTATCAGGAAGGAGCGCAACTAGCTCTTCTGTTATACTTTTTTGGTCCGCCTCGAATGCCCGAGAACAGGGAAGCACCAAATTGTTTCGTGGATCAAATTTTCCATCAGTGACAATTGATTGTCTTAACAAAGCTTTCAGAAGTTGAACTTTCACAGGAAGAAACTTTGATTGAAACGTAAAAATTTCATTTAACCTTTTTTGTGAAGAACCATTTAACAACCCATACAAAAAGTGTACCACAGATTTCCACTTAGCCCTATGCAGTTTTTCAAGATATTCCATAAACTGAGTTTCGTCAGAAAAAAGCATCAGTTTCATTGCAGCGAATAGTTCTTGCCACAAAAGATGAACAAAAAAGAATTGCCTGCTTCCATCCAAAATTTTATGTTTTGAGGAAGAATCGGTTTTAACTTTTAAAAAGTTGGTAAAAATCTTCCTTTCATTTTCTGGATAGTCGCGCAAAGCAAAGATAAACTTATTTTCTTCAATGCCACTGAGAGCCAAGTCCATCACTCTTAACAAAGCATCTTTGCTTCCACGTAAATGCTCGTCTTCGCTTGCAATGTACCCATAAAGAGTTTCAATGAAGACATGTGTTGAAGTGATATGAGTTAACGATGCACTTTCTGGAGAGATTTTTAACTGAGCTACAATTATTTTGCAATACAGGGGATTGTAGCAAAGTGCAGCAATATCTGGATTCCTTTCCAGTTTTGTTTGCACTTTTCTGTACATTTCGTCATTATTGTTGCAATTTTCTATTGACAATTCTTTTTGAGAGTTTTCACTGAGGCCCAGAATTTGCACTTTGAAAACTGGTTTACATTTTGGATGAAGGCTTAAGAAAGCATCCGGTCTTGATGTAACAAGTTTTTTAGCATTTTTTAGAAAACGCCCCTCAAATATATTTTTGATGATTTTATCAGCAGTAGTAGTTTCAAACATATTTATTGTCTTAGAAGGCTTTGAGAAAATTTCATCCTCAGCTTCATCCAAACCATCAATCAAGATGTAAACTCCACGCAGCTCATTAATTATTTTAATGAGTACGTCCTCAGTGTTTTTATCTGTATTCCAATCTGGAAGAAGCTCTTTAACAAGGAGTTGGAAGGTGGTCAATTTGCTGCTGAAGTCTATATTTCTAATGGGGATATGGAAGACAAGAGAGCAGCTGTCAGTAGTCAGGTTCGTCAGTAAGCTTTTGACTAAGGATGTTTTCCCTATTCCTGGCTCACCTACCACTCCTATAAAATGCTTACCTTGCTTTTCAGCTTCATTAAAAAGCAAATTTGCATCATATTCTACCGCGTTTTTCAAATAAGTCTTAATTTTCCGTCTCATGTCAAAGCTCTTTCCAAACACTTCCCCATCCGATTCCTTGTATTGAACGATTTGCAAAGGAACATGGACAGAATCATCCGAAAAGAGGTTTTCAACTGCTTCGCACAGTTTCGTACGCAGTGCTGCAACTGTAATGAAACAATATATTTCTTTCATCCAAAAACTTACCTTCTTTACCAAACTTTCCGAAGCATTTTTGCTAGGTCACACACTACATTACATTAAAACATTTTGAGTGGGACAGTGAACAAGGAACAAAACGGCAAAACTGAATTAATTTCTGGCGGTTACATTGAAAACTTGAAGAAAGTGTTCCTTCAAAATTATTTCGTGTGGTCCACTGGTACTTTTGGAATGCAAAGGAAACAGGATCATCAACCTCTAAAAATTGTTGGCCACACACTTTCTTGCTCATGATTGTGAGGATTTATAAATTAATTATCAAAAATCCTAAAATATTGTAGGAGGATGGAGTGCAAAAGTAATATCGACAGGCTTGATGTGTGTTTCTGTATAGAGACAGCGCCAGTTTGTGCTGCCTTTTCAGCGTCCTGCTATAGGTTAACTTGGGTAAGCCATATAAAGCACTGAGGTAGCGTGTTGCTCACCATCGCCATATTATTGCAGCGCTGCAAATGTACCAGTCAGGCAACATGTGACACTTCAAAGAAAAGCAATACAAAGTATGTATCAGAGGTGTACGGAGTCTGAAATTTTTGACTCCGACTCAGCTCCTGCATTGCCTGAATATACTCGACTCCGCTCCGACTCTGAAACATTTTAAAGTTTTGGACTCTGACTCCTGCTCAAACTCCAAAGTGAATTATCTAAACTTTTGGCAGTGTCTAAACGACCGTATCCGGTTTTCGCATTAAAAACACTAAAAAAACGCTTCAAATGATTTTCCTGATCACTGCAATACATGTCAGTTGCTTCTCAGATAAAGGATTAAGGTCGCCATAGTTTTTTCACCCTATATCCTAATCATTTACCTTAACTGCAAACCCTAACCATCAACATTAAGCCCTAATCCTAAACCCTAACATTAGACACTAACACTGAACCCTAACCCTAAACGCTTTCTATAAACCCTAATTTGGAACACTAACACAAAACCCTAATCCAAAATGCTAAACCTAACCCTACTCTAGTCCAAAAGCTTAATTTAATTATCAACACTTGTCTGCTTTTCGAAATGCACATAACAAGGAGTCCAAAAATTTTGACTTACAATCTTGTGTAAGCACATCAAAAGAAAAACCAAACACAACAAAGGAGTCACTCGAACTGAGGATTGTCTAGTCACTT
>JGI24021J15306_10006622_pt1 | contig 13989 bp, 13 predicted proteins | sample Ectturendosymbi1_FD_15306 | JGI IMG/M metagenome (IMG submission 15306) | reverse complement strand
GTAGAAAGGGCTAGAGATAACTTCCCTATAACTTACAATACCATTCGCCGTAAAAAAGACGTGAAAGCTGTTTCTAGTAAGGCTCAGGTACCGCCTTTGTTGCATAATGCGGCCCTTTGGGGCTAGGGTTGCCATAATGCGGCCCTGATTTTCTTGAAGTGCTCGTTTCGCCCTCGGAGCAATTTGAGTTTGAGATCGCTGGTGTATGGCTTATTTGCGCAATAAAAAAGACTTTGAAACTGGATTTCTTNTCAACNGNAGTTTGAGTTTCAAGGGGTATATAANACGTACATCACCGCTATTAGTTTTGAAACAGTACAAAAAATATACGATTTANATTTAAGGCTACGGTTTATGCTGGAGACAAGAGTAAGATGCATAGNATTTGTAGCACGCCAGAGNTAGCAGAGAGGGAGAAATTTTTGCGATGGGTTTGAAATATGTTTGCATCACTACTAGGTGAGATTCAGNAAACTGGTGCATCAGAAACAGCTGGGAAAAGAGGTGACTCCTTGTTTTAGTTTGGTTAGTGATTACAAGCAGTTAGATACAAGATCGTATTTCATTATCACTAACTTCCACACGGAGCTTGAACGTCAGGAAAATATCAGCCATGTCATGAATTCTCCAACAGCTACACTATACATAACTATAGGCGTCGGAAAGGGAGGGGTAGAAGGGGTCCTTGGCCCCTCCGTGCTTTTGAAATTTGACATTTTCCGATTATCTTTTTAGCAAAAAAAGGTGGCTTACTTAGTTTCGAGTGGAAAAAATGAAATTTCACCATTTTTGCCCACCCTACGAAAACCCTTGGCTTCACCTGGAAAATCCTATTATTGCCCCCACCTGGTACATAACGCTTGATTAATCATGGACGATTGTTGAACCACAGTGCTTTGATCAGGTTCGACTAAATTATGCAATAGGTTACGCAAGCATTTTCGATGATTTGCGCTGAAATACTTCTTTGGCTTAGACAACAAAAGCTTGATTAACCTGAAGATTTTTGGTGCAACTTTCGGAATTGGGGTGGGCAATTGCCCGCCTGACTACGCGCCTGTCTGCAAAATGTTTTGGTTGATATTTTGAAGTTGCGATGTCGCGGAGTGCTTGCGCCATGCAAACCTCGACTATATCGCCGTACCAACTGCGAGTATACAGGGGGTTTAGTGTCTTGGATTGATAGACAATTTCGGTGGACAGTGCGGTTATCGAGTCAAAAATGTTCAGGCAATAATCCATCCAAGGCAGGGGGCATCCAAATAGTGAAACTGCAAAAATTAAAATGCTGTAACTAGATGCTTCTTCGTATTGTAAAACAGCTAACATACGCTGATGAATTTCAATTTTAGAAATGTTTTTGTAAACGCTAATTTTTATATATTTCAAATGCCTGTCTTTCTCACATTCCTCAATACTGGACATGAATTTGGTAGGGGGCGTACAGTCAAGCAGTTGCCCAGGACATCACCAGACCTCTGCACACTCTTAATATGAAAATGATCACTACCGGAAAAGAATATTTCAGCTATCACGACAACCTGAAACGCATACAGCTTGCGATCCACGTCTTTTTTCGGTATCCAACCAACTCTTTCAAACTGACATCGTTGATAAACTTTGGTGTGGAAGGCGGGGGTGCTGCTGCAGTCAGCCAATTATTTTGNTTTCGGACAAAATTAATTTCTAACAGAAAAACACTTTTGGCATCGAAATTGTAACTTGCCACTTTAACTCATTCCTGGGATGAAAATCGAATTAGATGTGTCTTCTTTACTTTAACAAATTTACTTGCAATATTTTTTCAAATATCTTGCACTTGTACATACTTTTTCAGGAAAAACGTTTTAGTATATCGTTTGATCAAGCCTACTAAAAAAACATTTTTCTCTCCATATTTTCACTTTAAATTTGGTAGGATGTTGTAATACACCAAGCTCAATCTGTTCTGCAATTTTCAGATGTTTCGAATTGGTACAAGAGGCCTTTCCAAGAGAGGAAAGGTAAAAACAGATTTTGCACCCCTTTACCCTCGAAAAAAGAAGGAACATTTTTTTCAAGTATTTTCACGAAGTTATGGTCGTGATTGACATGTTTTATACAAAAAACGTTTTTCCAACATGCGTGGCTTTCGCTCCACGTCTTTTTAACAAAACAAACAAAGTTTTTTGGCTATGCGAAAACCGAGTTTTCCCCTGAAAAACACGACATCACAAGTACGCGGAACAATCCTCAACGAATGAGTTGCTACTTTCCGCATCCGAGGATGTTCTAGCGCAATCCGTTCGCGAGTTATGGCCGATAACCTTAAAAGCCATTGTAGTGGCCGCGGCGGGCCTTAAAGTATTCCACAGCTTATTTTAACTCGATGCTGAATCACTTCGCACATTCAGTCTAAGGCGAAGGCTGGTGGAACTCCGCAAGTCACATTTTCTATCTTTTTTTGCACAAAACCACAAACGTTTCCAAGAGCGTACACGAAGCCACGAAGAGTCGTACTGCTCTCGTGCTAAAGCTGAACGTTTGGTAGCGACGAATGAACAGTAGTACACCTGCAGTGGACTGCATGCGGTTGCTAAAAAGATTGTTTGGAAATCTTCCGCAAGAAACCGCGGTTAAACGATTTGCCGAGATAAACGTTCGAAACAAAAGCTTTGCGCGATTACAGGAACGCATCAACTGCACTATCGGCTTTACCAACTTCTGTTATCTTAGAATATCGATTTCCATTTCTGCGCAGTGAGAGACCCAGGATAAATTCGAGGCGCTGGGTTACACCAACCGCATCCGGCACACATCAAGAAATTAAAAAATGCTTCAATGCTGTGGTTTTGCCCCAAGTTGATTGCCTTTCCGGAAAACAAGGCCCTCGTGATTTTCCGGAGGGACAACATGTTGGAGCGGCCCTGAGGAGACACATTCTTGCTGCCAACATGCATCCAGTGGTGAGCTGCACCAAGTTCGCTGGAACAGTGTGGTCTATAGCAAAAGTAACAAAGCGTATTTTTCCGCTGCCAGTGCCTGAAAGTTTCACAATCCTTTAACATCGCTGATGTAGAGCCGAAATCTCCACAGTTCAGTAACACGCCCCTTTAACTTCTTAAATTTTTGACTTACTGAGCCACGTCAACGCCGCGTTCCAACTGCGAACATGCACACCCAACTCGTCCATACAGTGCGCGGCAATGTTTTCTGTTTTCACAAACCGAAGAGTAGAGCAACGACAGAAAACAAAATGCAGACGACCGAGTTATATTAACACGCTCCCGCAAAGAGAGCTGTTTGAAAAATGAAGATAGCAAACTAATACGAGAAAAAGAAAGACAGAGACTGAATAAAAAAAAAGTACACGGCATTTGACACGCGACTTTGAAGAACGCACAGCAATAAACGCCAACGATCATCAGGATGACGGTGTCACAAATCCAGCGCAAATATGCGATCGCGTCGCCGAACGGTTCTTTTGGCAACAGATGCGTTGCAACTTTAACGACATTCGCTGTGCAGTTTGGGCCAAGACGTGCGCTTCAATAATAGACCAGAGCGCCGCGTTGCTTTTCGTGCTCAGCCCAAAAAAACGTGAGGCACGACTTGGCGCTTTTCTCCGCGTTCCGACATGTGCAAGATGCGCAGGAGAAGCAGGTATTACAGTGAGAAGCACTCGTACCATGAACAACGCAAGAATCTCAGAATTACACGAAAATTTTCCTAAGCAGCACTGCTGCTGTTGCTGCCGACGGTCGAGAAGCGCGCTGGGTCAAATCAATGAGCCGAAAAAAAGGTATTTGAGCGACTGTAAGTCAATGCGGAAGTCGTTGGAAACGTGGGAAACAATTTCAGGCGCGACAGTAGAGCGAGTTGCGTGGGCGACCAACAAACGAAAAGTGACCGGGGACTTCTTCGCACAGCGGCGACAACCATTCCATCTAGAAAGGATGTTTGTTGAAAGCTGAAATCTTGCACGCTGCGCAGNGTCCCGAAGGGTATGCGTCACCAAATGTAAATATGAAAAGAAAAACGAAGATTTGACGGCCGTTTGCTACTCACTGACACCCACAGTATCAAAAATAAAGCGAATTAATGTGAAGCAGAACTGAGAAGGAGCACCATTCGAATAGTGAAAACGTGACAGTTTTCGTCAGCCGGTAGGGACGTCATGCCGGTTGACGACAATCGCCAACAGGTGTGTCGTGACGACATGACCTGACCGGTCACGGTGGCAAGTGGGAGGAGCGGAAAACGGAAACAAGCGTTTGATGCAACTGACCGATTATCTCAAGTTTGCGGTTGCACGACTTTATTCGCGCAACTGCGTCGTTTAACACAAACACGAAATAGATATACAAATGAAAACAAACAAATTCGACAAAACGAAGGTTGTACCAAAGACGGGTGAGCGCAGGTACATTCAACATCAGCTAATTGCAGGTAAAAAGCCAGGAAAGTTTGGTCATGAGGAGCGCTACAGTGAGAAACGTGGGCATTTACCAGCAGTTGCTTCTTGCAGAAGAGACGAGTATTCTGACCACAAGACTGGTATCAAAAACAGCACAAATGCAAGAAGCAGCACTTGATATTTTCAATGATCGCATTGGCTTGGCGAAAGCCTTCCTGAAAGGCAACACGTCAATCCAGTCGACCACGAAACACTTGGCAACAACAGTTTGAAAATCACCCTAGCACCAGAAACCGGAATTCCATAGAGTTTGCATTATGAGCTGAAACGAACGATAACGGCCAGCGGTTTGGCCTGATCGCTCCACTCAAACGCCAGTTTTCCTTTCGCTTACAAGCGGCGTCTTTTTCTCCCAACGCGCCCGAGAAAAATCCGACTGAAAACTCGACAAGCTCCGCTGCGATGTTTGGATCAGGGACGCACAGCTTTTAAGAGGATCGGCGATCGGAACTTTGACAGTCGCGCGCGGAAAACTTCGACGAGCACATGACAAATAACAAACACTGAATCACACGAGTGGTCTACGAGCGTACGAGGCGAAAAGTAGGACAGCAACGACTAATCAGGTAAACCACGTCGCATCGAAGCGATGACGCGAGCGTTCGATTTTAGAAAACAGCAGCTACGCATGGTTGGTTCCGAAACCTGGTGCCGGTATGGGACAAGGTACGCGCGCTGCGCTGACGACTCTTCGCGACTTGATGAGCTCGCACAGCACCAGAGAAAACGAGGAAAAACCGGCGATTTCCGCGGCTGCATTACAGCAATACGCTCGTCACAGTTGACAACATTCCAGTGCAGGGCGCCTTTGAAAGCACGCGACTTGCAAGTCACCGGGCGTCGTGATCGCGAACGTGACGCGCTGCACGTCATTCGCGTGTGTGCGTCAGTTCTTAGCGAGTTGTGATCGAACTTGGGTGACCGCCAGCGCCTATTGCTCTACTACACAAAAAGAAAAAAAAAAAAGAATCAAAAAATAAACAGAACGGACAAGAAGCGCGCTACTGCCCGTTTCTTGCGCCAGCTTTATTCTTGATGATTTGCGAAACCGCTTCCTCTTCCAGAAGTGCTGCTTTGAAAACTTCCAATTTGTCTGGAAAAAAAGCGAAAGGTTGCGGTCGAAATCGATGAGACAAACACGCGGCGGCACATACCCGTGGCTGGAAAGCTCCCAGCAGATGGCAATCGAGGATACTACAGACGAAAGAACTTCTAACTTACGGATGGGTCACGGGATTGATGTTTTGCATGCTCCTGGTTTCAAACGAGAAAACTTTCAGTGCGGCAGCAATAAAACCCAAGTGCTACAAGATCGGAAAGCTTTCCGTTGCGTGTTGGGCTTTGGTCTCAGCCGCACCAGCATACTTTCGAGAGCCGTTTACATCGCACTGAACTAAGTGCTTGATTGTTGATGATTGCGCTTGTTGCTGGTTCCACTGAGCTCATGCTCGAAATCACGGCCACTCGCAACGAAGGAATTCAGCAACAGCATGAGGCGGGCAAAAAAATTGTTGAAACAAACTTTACAGCATTCATTGTTCAATGTAAGCGCGCTAACATTTGCAGCAAACCAATTTTATAAGACTAAACATCACAGTAGTTTCGCATTATATTGTTCTGAAAGCAGCTTTAAACTCCAATAGAAGATTTCAAACGCTTCAGCAGATGCTTGTTAAACTTATTTTTACATGGCTATGAGATGGATTCACGAAGCGAGCAACAGCTCGTTGAAAACGCACTTCTTTCAATTCTAAGTTCCCTTTTCGTAAAACACGTTTGTCTGCATTTATTCTTAAATGTAAAACATACCATCTGACCCGGCTTTGTGCCCAACGGCGGTTTTTGCCGGTTTCCGTTCAGTATGACGCTATAAATGCATCCTGTCATGATTGAAGAAATATTCACTGTGGTCCACAGACCATCCAAAAAGTCTAAATTTTGGTTTTCGTAGGTTCGCAAAGAACATTTCACTAGCGGAAAGCTGCCGAAGGAGAGTTAAGGTACAGGCGTTTATGTAAGCTTAACGTTCAACCAACTTGTCAAGTTTAGAAGACCCCACTATTCAACGAAGGTGATGAAGCACTGTATGGTCGCAAAAAAAGGCTCAACTACACTTGTTTGCTTGGTCGTGGCTACGAAAACGTGCACATCTCGAGTAAAAACTGCTACGCCGAAAGGTTCGGCTGATCCGCAGCAACATCGGAAGGCAGCTGAAAACGACGAATACGACAGAAGCCCAGTTCAGCTGCGCGCTCGTTTATTGACAAGAATAGTGAGGAAGACATAATTCGCGACAAACGGGAAACATAACGGTGACTGTTCCAGATGCCATCAACTACCGCGTCGCACTCGTAAATTATTAAATTAGAATCGAAAATCTATACCGACATTTAGCTGCGCAACCCTCGGTCTTGGAACCAGTCTTGCTGGAGGCGGCGCCTACTGCGTATCACACTGCGAGTACAAGCAGCAACAGCATCACATCCGGCCGAGGCGAGTTCACCGCATAAAACATTTCTTTGTGCGAACGAACAGCAACAGGAAACATCTTATCGTGTGTTCCGCTTGACCGGCAACTCCGAACACTGAACGTGGTTAATCGCGAGTGCTGGCAACATTTGCTGACATGCCGGCGATGGATTGCTGTACAGTTCGCGTGTTGCGAGCGACGTGGATACAGGGGTGGCGAACATATTGCAAGCAGGAAGTTTCTGTCACTGCGATGCAGAGTGAGTGCGACATTGCAACGTTGACAAAGTCAAGCCAGAGCTTCGAATAAACAGGAAAGTCGACAGCTCTTCTTAAAGAAAGAACCACGGGGAGACTAAGTTCCGACAGTGGTCAGGTCAAAATCTCAGGAAATTTCCATTTTGCAACGCTGCCATACACCCATGATTGCAGTTTCAGACTGGTCTCTCGAAAAAGATTGACAGCCCGTAACAAACGCGTGACTTATTGGTAAATTTTTATACAGGCACAAAACAAACAATTGTTACATCCCGGCACTCTCTTTGTACACGTACAGAGCAAAAGCTGCGCGTTCTTCAGCGACCGAAAAAGTTCCTATGTTCCGCATTTCAAAGATCGACAATGTCTGGCACCGTTTCTCGACCAGTCAATACAACACGCGTCACTGCGCTCAGTGATTCAACGAAGGCGATTGAAGATATTGATGAACGTAAATATGAGGCGATTGTTAATGTTGCGCAACGTGTCGAGTTTCCACGCGGCAAACCTTTTATGGTAGCATAGCAACCAACGCCTCAAATTTTCTCTTCGGCGAATGTTTTGAGTCTTCGAATTGTTTGTGAAATATCTTTACTACGCACTAAGCCACAACGCAAGAAAACTTCAACGAAATTTCGAATGCAGTAGTTTTACAACAGGGCATCACCACAAGAAGGCAAAGAAAATAAACGAAGCCACATTAACAAGCTTTACCCTTTCATACATTGTATAGGCATGGCCTGAAGAACAATTAGTTGCGCTCACGAAGCGATAATGCGACACACACCGGGCACGCTAAACAAACAAGATAAAAGACAAGCATCTGCCGACAGCAATTTGCACAAGCAAGCACAACACTCGCAGTGAGCCAAGCTTGCGTCGTTCAAATCGCTCACCTTTCAGATCATCCCGCAACTTCCTGTATTCCTCATCGGAACGTGTCAACTGATCTTCTAGCTTGGCAACGTACGCCTCAGGATCGAAGTCGACGTCTTCCGTCATGTTAAATAGATTGCTCGAGGCGGCGGCGGCGCTTGTCAGCTGCGATTAAGCAGAGCACAGCGGTTAATTTCAAATACAACAACGTACATTCTTGATCTATTCCTATTTGAGAAGCAATCGCCATTACAGCAGCAAGGGCGTTTCGTTCGGTACATGGCACGTGAATAAATCATTTCCTTCAAGCAATCATACGCTCAAACGCATGCATCTTTGCAAGGCAGCATCGCGCAAAGGGAAATCGCAGAAAAGGCGAGTTTTTTTTAACTAGTGACAAAAGAAGCACAAAGTGCAATGACTAGTAATTCCTTTCACGCTCCAATCACTTCAGTTGTCTTCACGTTAACTAACAACCATGACAAATTGTTTACAACCGTCCAGGTTATATTTGTTCAGATGCGATCAGCACAGCGTGCCCTTCGTGGGGAAAGTTGAAGTGACGCGATGGTCACAAACCGGAGGGAAACATGATATTGCTTCTTAGCATCGACTTTAGGGAGAAGGGAAACCTAACTGAGGCACCGCCTGCAAAAAAATCAGTTGCTCGGCGTCTGCAGGGAATACACATTTCCTCAAGGAAATGTCGCGTTCGTGCTCCGTTGTTCACCTAACATCAGGTCGAAAGGTCAGCGCCAGCCTGCAGTGGCCTTCGGTGCGCGCGCAGTGCGGCTCGCCGGCAACTTCAAAAATGGCCAACAATGGCGCATCAAGGCAACACTTGAAGGCGGCAAGAGCCGATCGATGTGAAGCCAGCAAGCGTTGAATAATAACTGACAATCTCAAGGGAGAGGGTTCGGCGCAACCAGCGCTGTCGCACGAAAACTGGTTGCGCTCAACGTGACCTTCATCGCTGTGAAGAGCTACGCCCTGCGCGTGACTTAAAAAGCATCGCGAAATCTTGGGAAGTTTCAAAAAGTCAATCAATCCGCCAAACCCAGACGAAAATTGACAGCGATTGCATGGAATCCAACGCACGAACCGGGCGAGGTTATTCGCGGAGGGGTCGACAGAGAAAAAAAAGTGAAAGAAGCAGCAACAGCATGCGTGGAGCATTGCCCCGAAGTGTTTTGCGAAGAAGCGATTTCTAGGAAGGAACCGCATGCGCGTCATAAAACAGAACTCACTCCCTGCAGGAAAGTTCGATGGCATTCGACTGTCTCCTCCTCGATTTCCTGGAGAGTGGACACGGTCTGGTGCACTTCGAACATCTCGCGGGATAGTTCGTTCTCCTGCAAAGCGAAACATAAACACAATTACTCGTTCGCGCACGGACGATGTTTGTGAGCGCGAATTCCGATCCTGCCAACGCATGCGGTTATTTTCGTCCTCAGGCCGGCTTAATTTGCACAGTGCAGCTGTCGGCCCTGGCGCGCCAATCGCGCTTTCGACACCTTCAGGTTTTGCCAGACTTGCATGGGAACGCAGAAGCGGAGGCGGGTCAGCGCGCCAATACTGAACACGCCCTTCCGGCGTGCCCATATTTCACCAGATTATGAGCAAGAGTCAAACCTAATGACATGCATTAATAACTTTCCGGGGGAGATAAAAGTTTAGGTTACGCGAAAGCTGGCGTTAAATTATGGCGCATCAAGAGGGAAATGCACATTTTGGAAAAACGCAGCATGAAAACGTTCCAGCACAGACTGGCGATTCTAGCAGCGAACGTACACATCAGGTTTCAATTCCACACTACAGTGCAGTAGTTAGATCCGGGTGACCAATACTCGCATCGCTGAATGGCTGCCTCACGCGGATTACGTCTAATCCCGAGTGGCAAGCGTGAGAACAACTGAGGCAAGCGACGAGTTGCCAGCTTTTTCAGCTCAAGAGGAGCGAGTGCGAAACGACCTGGACATGACCGCTTATTCCCCGACGGTGGTTGAAAGGAACGTTTGGAACGCAAACAAGCCACACGGCTGCGCGTCAGCATCGCAACCGTGCGGTGGCAAGTGTTGACAGTGTTTGGTCCAGGCACAGCTAAAGCGTTTGCAAAAACGTATCGCGACAATCGAATTGGTTCCGGTCAATCCAGGAATAGGTTTTTCTCGTTTCGTGAAGAAGGAAACGGCAGCGAACGCGCAAAAAGCAAAGGCACCACTCGTTTGCCAATTTCAGCTTTTCTTCTCTATGGATGCACTTCACGACCAATACAGTCCCCTTGTGTACACACCGCATCGGCAGTGAGTGAAAAAGGCTTTGCTGACATGATGCAGAAAAACATGGCAGCTACAAAATATATTACAACTTCTCCGCACAACGATTAGCGAACCGAACGGAACTCGAACGCACTGCTTAGTAATTCCACTGCATCGCGAAAACGTCCGTCCGTACGCAAAATCGCCACAGTTAACAAATGAAGTCTCGCCGGTTAGTTCTGTTCCCAACGGTAAAGACTTTTCCGACGAGGAGATTGAAAACCTTTGTGTGTCACAATTAATTACCAAGGTTTGTTCGATCAGCATGAAAAGTGGTGATCATCAAACAGATGAACTTGCATCCAGCAACGTTTACGCAGAACTTAAGTGTGCGCTAGAATGAAACTAGAAAAAACATTAAAATCTGCGGTAAGACCTAAGGCCGGGGGAATTGAACATGAAACACGCAGCTTTAATCCTGATATCCAACCCAACAACTGAAGTCTGTTGCCGCAATACAGCATGTATATGTTCTCCCTGAGCGACGCTCAACTTACACACAGGGAGCTGATAAGAGCCAGATCACTGTTGTTTGGTGAGTGAATGCTGACAGGCTGAGGTGCCTCGTCCACCGGCTCCAAAGGTCCGCCCAGCACAGGACGCTTCTTGAAGGGCTCGTCTCCGCTGTCGTCCACTGCCAACTCTTTCACCCTGTTTTAAAAGTGAACCACAACACATGAGATGCTGTTTATTAATCTGTTCAACAACAGGAACGTCGTTTTGAGCTGAGGCGATTTTCAAACACAGGAAGACAGTGCTGATGACGTCATTTTATCAGAAGTAAGCTATCTTAGGCGTTACCAAGCCAGCTACGTTAAACGTACACTAAACAAGGAAGTTGTTAGTGACATTCTCGATGCAAGTATTTGAAACAGGAAAAAGACTACAAGCACGTCAATGAAGTACTGCAGACCTCACATCACATATAAAGCAGCCAACAGAATGCCCAAAACGAAGGACTAGATCAGGCAATCATTCAATGTACAATGTACCAACTACATCCGTATTTTTGTACAAGTCAAGGTCAATAATACTTCTTGTGAATCATAACACAATTGATATGATAAACTTGGAGCTTCTGCGTGCCATTAGAAATGCTTGGCGTGCCAAGTGTGGCACGCGTGCCGTAGGTTGCCGACCCCTGGCCTCGACTAATTAACAAGCACGGATAGAATATTAGAGAAGCTTCAGCAAAAAGCAAAGGGCTGTGGCTTCAGCGATTGTCATAAATATTAACAAGCAAGCTGGATCATCGCCTTGTTTCACAGTATGCTGTTGACAGAGATGAAAACAACGTAACGACCACATAGCTTTCAATCGCGACATTTAGTGCATTGCAATCAAGCAGCAAACACAAACGCACACTGCACTCTTTTCTTTGTTATACTCTTCTTCGAGCCACCTCAAAGTACTAGCCGCGTCGCAATCATCATGCTCCTGGTTCAAGGGCCGACTGAGAATGTCCAGGTCAGCCTGGAGACTGTAAGCGCCTCTCAGATTGCCAAAGCACTCGACGGCACCAGAGAGCAATTCAATGTCGTCGTCGTTACCACTGTAGCTCGACAGACACGTGTCGCTGTGACTAGGGGGGCGATTCCAGAGCAAAGCAGCATTAAATACTTTTTCTTCAACTGTGTTTTGACGAAACCGCTGCTCTGCAGCGCAAGAGGAATCCCTGGGTGTGTGGGGAGGAGGGTTGCGAGGCCTTTTCCGAATCTCAGACTGGGTTCGTCGAACCGGGGCCACATGGGACTTGTTGCGTTCCGGCGCTCGGGCGGAAAAACCTTTCACTCTGCATCATCGCGGATTGCGCGCAAACGTACGGAGCCGCGCACGTTTGAAACAACGACGTAGCAACAGGCGAGCAATGATTCGCCAGTAACAGTCAGTCGATGTTCAGGCAAGCAACAACGTTAAGTAGGAGACAAGCAGTTGAAACAACCAGCGATCATGCGTGCAACATACCGTCACCCCCGCCAACAGGAAGCACAAAGATAAAGGAAAGCGGACGCGGCGTAAGCTCATTGCGCTTGATGCTCAATGCTAGAAAGCAAACCTTTTTTGTGGGTAACAGCGTACCATCTCAAACTGCAAACTTCACTATACTAGTCACAACCCGATGTAAAGCACCCTCACACCCGACGCTTGTGACAAGCAGTGCTAAAAACTTCTTCAATCTTGACTCGACAACACCATCTAGCGGCGACGATAAAAACTATTCGTGGTGGAACTTTTCATTGAGGACCGAGCGCACTGTTTATGCCATGGTTTCTGTTTGAGTCGGTGATGGATTAAAATTATTTGGTGTCAATAACAAGAAACAGACCATTTGTTGTTGAAAAGCGTATCGTTTTTACAGAAAGTGCTGTGACGCTTTTCACGGCCACCGATCGACAGGCAATTTGTTGGGGTGCGCTTTTCGGGAAGCGGTCTAGTACGAGATGCTTTCAGTCGTTTTTGTGCTGCAAGGGATTCACTCTAAATTTGTTCTTGGGGCCTTTGGCAGTCGCTATTACGAAACAACTGCTGCAGAATTTGTAGAAAACTTGTTTTCATCGCAAAAATCAAACCAAGCGCTACGATCAAGAGAGGGCTTAATTCGTCTAGTTTAGTGGTTTTCAACCTTTTTAGTACCGCGACCCATTATAGCAACCCACTGCAAGCCAACGACTCCCATCCGAACTTGAATAAAGCAAATGTGATACAGCTGTGTACAAAAAATATCTACTCGTGACCCCTCTGGATGTCGTGGCCCTTAGTTGAAAACCACTGGTCTAGACCTACGATGCTCAGCAACAGAAACCGTTCAACGAAGCCATCTGAAATTTCCATCAAGGTCTAATTTTTTTGTTTCTATTGTTGACGAAACTGCGCCTTCGTCGAAACAGCATCGCACGGTGAGCACCGTCTCAAAACAACTGCAAAAATATTTTTCTATTTTACAGCGAAAAAAAGACCAATCAGAAATACATTCCCTACACAGTAGTTTTCAACCTGGGGGTGGCAACCCCCGTGGGGGCCGTTTGCTTTTTTCTAGGGGGCGCGAGAGCTGATAAAAATGTTTAAGGAACCACTTTTTGTTGCAGCCAAAAAAATAGGATCACGTGGCAAAAATGATAACCTACTCTTTCATTCAAAATTGTTTTAAGTGTGATTATGAGCATTACAAAGTTTTAGTGTGATTTACGACCATTACAGTACTGTTTCGTTTGGCAACTAACGAATAACTTTGTGACGTAAGAATGTGCTGTGTTTTTAAATTAGATATCTGAATGCGGTAGCTAAATTCCGAGTTATTCTGGTTTTTCAATGAGTTGTGCTGTGGAATGATTTGCATGTGGCATGGGTCTCTATCACTGATGTTGCCATGTGCATGAATTTGATAAATGAGTGTTTGTCCAACATAGTGATACTGAACTTAATTTCTATAGTCATTGTGATTTTCTATTGTGCAAACAGGGCCGTGGGAACCGCCCCCCGCACCCCCCGGCCGGGGGGGGCCCCAGCCATGTCTAGGGGCCCCGCCTCAGTTGCAACACTTTTACTGTTTTGCTTTTTTAATTTTGAAAATTATAATTTATATTTCCATGATCAAATGCCACGGGCAGCTGG
>JGI24021J15306_10006620_pt1 | contig 13991 bp, 5 predicted proteins | sample Ectturendosymbi1_FD_15306 | JGI IMG/M metagenome (IMG submission 15306) | reverse complement strand
CCTAGTTTCCAATAAAAACTTCAGCGAAATACTACCACCTAACGGTTGGCGCCCAGGGCCAGGCAAAGTGGGCCAAGGTGGCCTAAAAGTCCTGCACTTATGATGTCACTCACAAAAAACCCGCACCCCCCAAGAAAAATTTTTTTTTTCGAGTGCAGACTAGAAGACTTACCGCGTCTTTTGAGACTTTTACCGGGTCTGCAGAGCATACCGGACCGGAGAAATTCCCGTGCAAAGCCATGTGTGTTTAGGCGTTTTTTTTTTCTGAAAATCCCCGAAACCACCCGGGTGCCGAAGTGTTAATATAAAGGGCTTGTTGTATATAGCATTCAACAAATGAATCATGGAATGTTGTATATAGCACAAACAATTCTAATCGTTGGTTGAAACTAAAGTTTCTAATTATCTTGAGTCTGACCATTTTATATTTCATCATACAAACGTGGCAATTTTTGTATGTTTCCTGAACATTGTAGCTTTTCAGCAAAGTATCATGTTTGAGTTTGAACATCTTACGCACAAATCTCAGGGCAGCATTGAGTACCAGCGACCGACCTACTGTTGAGGAAGAACTGTACAGTGAAAATAGTAACAACATTATCCATACTGTGGGTATTGTACTATGTTTTTCGGGTCATAGATAAGGTGCATTTTATATTTCTGAACACTAGGTGTTTTTTTCATACATAAGGCACAAAATGGTGAATTAGATACGAGGGAGTTTAATCTGTCACACATGCCTAATCCGCTAGACACAAATAGAATAAACTAAAAGCTGTGTGCATGTTTGATTCAGCATGTGCCAATGTAGTCAGGAGCCTCCAGGAGTAATACATATAACTCTGTGTGCAGTAGCCTTGCAGAGTAATACGATATGATCTGTGCTTCAAAATTAAGGTATGTGCTAGCTACTCACGGAACCACATGCGCTGCTAATTGCAACTGTTGTTGGCTTGCTACATAACATGATGGTGTGTTTACAAAAAAATCGTTACTGGCAATTGAATAAACAGCACTGTTTACCTCATTGGTCCTAGTTGAGAAAGCACAACAAGATTCATACATTAGGTACACTGCATTGTAAGGTGTACTTTTGATTTTTGGAAAAATTAAAGGATTTTAAGTGCATTTTATGGTTCAAAAAATATGGTGTGTACTGTGTTTTGTGGGCAATAAGGTGCATTATCAATGAACAATTATCGAATGGTTTATTTTCATACATCAAGAGGCATAAGTGGATTATATATAAGGTGCATTAATCTTCTACAAATCTATCTATTGAATTCTTCATCTTTGATGTCTGAGTTTAACAGTTGTGCAAATTTGACTACAAGCATATCCTGGATCCCTCTTGTCATTATCTGAGTCAGTCATGTTGCTGTTACTTAGCTGTTCAATGATGATTCCGGCCTTCATGAAAGCTCAGATCACACATGAGAGTGATACCTTGGCCCAGGCATCTACGATCCATTAGCAGATGTGCAGCTTCGTCAATACATAAGGCACAATGTCAATTTTTGAGAAAATGAAATAACTTTTATAGTCTGATAAATCTGATATCATGATCTTCAGTTTCCATGTCCAGATAAACGAGCCATAAAGCTGGAAATATTAAAAGAAAAGTGCTATGTCATGAAAAATTGGTTAACAAAAAGTGTAAGCTTTAACTTGGTAGGAAATTTGAGAAAGTTAAACATTTTATTAGTGTCAAACAAACTGTTAACAGAAAAGGATTTTTTTGTGGTTCATTAATCATTATAAAACAAGTTTTTTCTTCTAGCACAATTAAGAAAACTTGTTAATTTTTAATCTCCATGTATAACCATCTGTTCAAGTACTTTTGTTATATATTTATTATTTTAATTTGGCTTTGTGAGGTACAGTGCTGTATATGTTGGCTTATAGGTATGCAAAGTGATGTCTTTGTGACAATAATGGTATATTGTACTGTTTGTTCATGTTTTCAAGTTCAAACTATACAAAAAATCCTGTATGGCATGTATCATTTGAGTCTCTATCAGCGAAATTGACCTATAATCATTTTGCAGTTCACTGTTTTCCAAACCACTTCTAGAAATAAAAATATGTTGTGGTTGATGTCTATGTAAAGAAATCCTTTTTCAGCAAAGAAACAGACACTTTAAGATCTTACAGAGTATATATTTCGCCTATGAAGTAGGCATCATCAGCTCTGCAAAGTGCATGAAGTGTAAATAGAAAATAATAAAACCCACAAACAGTAGTTACCAATTAAGAAAATCTAGTAGAAAAATTGCAACCCCAGCTGCCACTCTACGTTGGAAAGGAAAAGGCCGTAGTAGGAACAACTAAGAAAAACAAACTACCAAGTGTACAGTGACATAACAAACAGAATAACAGTCCAGTAGGTTACAGGATGTGTAAGTGGTTGTGGTTGATGATAGTATTAATTTTTTCATATTTGATATGCTTATATTCTTGTTTCAGAGATTTTGCAGGAGTGTGCACTTTTTGTTTGGACGTGCTGGTTCTGACATTTGCTTGATGAAGGAATGGGTGCTTTGGGTACAATTGAAGATGATATACGAACCTCTGTGAAAACTAAACGAGTGCGTGTCTCTGAATTTTTTAAAGACTTTGATAGACTTCGGTCAGGATATATCACATCTTCTCAATTTAAGCGATGCCTTAATCAGTTTTTGGGTTTAAAACTGACAGATGCACAAGTAGAGGAACTAATTAACAAATACCACTTGAGAAAAAATGATATGGTGAATTACAGAATATTTTCAGATCTGATTGATCAGAACTTTCATCCTCATGAGTTTTCTGTTGATCCCAGTTCCCAAACCAAAGAAATACCAGAATACTTGCAAACAGAACGATCTCACATTCCTGTTGCACCTGAAACAAAAGAAAAGGTGGATGTGATATTGTCAAAAATTCAGAATTATTACAGCTACCATGGTGTAAATATTCGTACATGCTATGAAGATTTCGATCGGCACCACAATGGATTGGTAACACTCTCCCAATTTGCAAGACAGTTTCCTGGTCCTCCAGATGTAACAGAGGATGAAATTAATCAGCTTGCACATTATTATCAGGATCCCAATAAGCCTGGCATGACAAACTATTTGAATTTCCATCATGATGTGGAGCATGTCAGAAATCTTGCTCAGCTTGATAAAATGGTACTGAACTCTTCTGCTCCAGTTGGTCGTACATTTGATGCCACTGTTTACATTAATCCTGACTTAGCATCCATATTTGACAAGATCAGAGTAGCTATTTACAAAAATGGTATCAGAACAACTGAATTTTTCAAAGACCATGATAAGCTGCGAAGTGGTGTCATCACAGAAAATCAGTTTGTGTGTAGGTTGTCGCAGGGTTGTGGAGGACAAGCTCATTTATCTGCCGATGAGATCAAAAAGCTCACTGATCATTACAAAACTTCTGATGGCCGAGTGTACTACAAAGCATTCTGTGATGTTATGGAAAATGCTTTCAACATCCCTGCTCTTGAAAAGAAGCCAACATCTCATCCAACTGCTCCTCCAAGTGGTTCTCTTAGCAGATCTTTATCGCAACTGTCTGATGAGGAAGAAAAAAGACTCCTGGACGTTTTATGCAATCTTATCGAAGTTGTGAGAAAGAGGCGCCTTATGCTGTACCCTTACTTTAAAGACTTTGACAGAGGTGTGTCATACACAAGAAATGTTACAAAACCTCAATTTGCCAGAATATTGCATTTTGTTGGTTTGAGTGTTGGTGAAGAAGATTTGAAATTGCTTTGTCGCAAGTTTAAAGAACCTGTTAGTGGAGATATAAATTACCCTGCATTTTGTCAGGCTATTGATAAAGAATTCAAGCATTATACAGTTGATGCTCCTGCAGAGGCCCCAAGTTCCACTTTTGTTCCCCCTCCTGTTTCTTCCGCCATCAGCACTACCCATGTGGATCTTAACAGTGTAATTGCCCGGATTCAGCACCATGTGCTGGTAAATCGGATACGAGTGTCAGAATTCTTCAAGGATTATGACCAGCTTCGCAGTGGGTCTGTATCCAGGTCAATTTTTGCTCGTGGCCTAAATGTGATGGGTGTTAACTGGTTAGACAAACCACATGTTCTTGCATTGCAAAACTATTACGCTGATCCACTAAAATCCGATTGTGTGGTTGTGAATGATTTTGTAAGAGACATTGAGTCTGTGTTCACCCAACCAGAGTTGGAAAAAGATCCCCTGAAAAAGGTTCCACCCCTTGAAACATTTGTTTTACCAAAGGAAGGTGCCAACATTGGTTGGGAGCACTCTTCAGACAATGTGAAACAATGGTTTGAGGAAGCTATGGTCAGAATGAGAAGCCGTGCTATGCAGCGACGCCTGCTAGCAAAACCAGTTTTTCAGGATTTTGATAAACACAACAATGGTCATGTCACTCAATCTCAGTTTAAGCAGTGTCTTGCATATTTAGATTTGCACACTGATGATGATGAGGTGCGTGCCATTCAAGAGAAGTTTTCTGATAACATAGGATTTGATTATGTTCGTTTTTTGGATGAACTTACTCCTCAAGTTAGAGATTTACCTAAATACAAGGAGCATCTCAAGGAGCTTCAAGCTGTGAATGCTCATAAGAACCCGCCTGAAATTGATGCACTTGCAGATTTGCGCGCAATTATCACCAAAATCAAAACAAAGGTATGGAAAGAGCGGATGAGAGTCTATGAGTTTATGAAAGATTACGACAAACTGAAAACTGGTAGGGTTTTGGAAACCAACTTTCGAAGAGCTGTTGATCTTGCCAACTTGGGTCTGAAAGAATCGGAAGTTGATATTTTGTGCGATACATTTAAATCAGGCAGAGATCCTGGGTTTATCGATTATATGGCGTTTTCAGATGAAGTCGAAACAGTTTTTACTGTCAAAAATCTTGAAAAAAATCCCATCGTTACACCAATTCAGTTCAAGCCTGCTGAAGAATGGGAACAGAACGTTTTGTCTGAAGACGCTGAAATTGTGTACAATTTAGCAATGAGCAGAGTTGCTGAACATGTTCGCAAAACTCGTACCCAACTCTTTCCACTGTTTGAAGACTATGATCGGGTGCACAACGGTACGGTTTCCCGATCGCAGTTTCGTCGCGTGTTGAGCGAATTAGAAATAGGAACACTTCTCAGTGAACAAGAATTCCGAGTCATTTTTGCCAAGTTCAACGTCCGAGTTGGTGGCAAAGATGTCGTTAATTACATTGCGTTTTGTGACTGTATTTATGAGATTGCTAAATTTGATCCTTTCAAACCATGAAGTGCTGCATTGCTGTACATGATTTATTGCCGCACTGTAGTGGCATTGTTTTTTTTGTGAGCATTAGAAACTAATGTATGTATTGTGTGCACTTAAAGCTTTCATAGAAAGCTAACTTGCGTGCACAATCGCTGAATGTTGATGTAGTGTTTTTTAATTGCATAAGGTATTGTAGCTGAGGATGCCGCTGTAAACATGTTGTAAAGCCAGTTGCGTTTCTTTTTTATGTGCTATAATCTTGATACTTTCTATTCTTGTGCTCTCCTTCATTTTAAAACCCACAAAGGACTGATGATGCTGTGATGCTTATTTGTAAAGCAAAGTACATCCTACCAACAATGAATGTACAAAACCGTTACGCTTTGGTCAACGTACTTCTGATTGTTTAGTTGTGTTTGATGTTTGTCAAAATGTTTGAAAAGTCTCTGAAAATTGCCATGTGTGATGGAAGTCTTTCGGTAAATTGATAAAAGCTTTTTTATGGTTTATTGGAAACATGACCAGATTTGTACGCATAGCTGTGGAGATACTTTTTTCGGTTGTCACTTAGGGATTGTCGTTAAATACGTCCTCATTCTGTTTGAGGAAAATAGGGATGGCTGGAAATTATCAACTAGAAGTGATTTGGAAAAATAATATGCTTTTTAAGCAGAGGATGATTTTGGTTCAGTAGATCCAATGCAAACGCTGAGGTTCTGAAATCTGCAGGCAAGAAATATGCCATCTTATTTAAGAGAAATACTGGCAGCATCCGCGTTGATTTAAAACCCTGTCATAGAAATCGTCTGCACTTCGATAAAATGGAACGCTTGAAACAGTAACTCAATCAAGTACAGTGTTTGCGAAAAGCTGTTTATGTGTCGGATTGTCAAAATGAACGAAACTGGATTTTCCGAAGCAAACCTTACCTGGAATCGATTATAAGCAGTTGTTGTGGCAGATACCTAGTCATTCTTATGTAGCTGAAATTTTGTACTGCGTGTTGTGCTGTTGCAAAAGACGTTTTCTGTTGTGCTAAGTGCGAATAGTTTCGTTTTAAACCTTAGTATCTAGAATATGCACTGTGATTTTAACTGCAGCGTTTGACTGTGATGTGCTTTGCAATCTTTGTATACTATTTTCCGGTTCACTTGCGCTGCATGGAAATAGGTATTTCTAATGAGTGAAGTTGCCTTACTGTTTGTGAGAGTTTTGAATGCGTCACTAATATCGAAAAATAATTCACTGTACTGTAGGTTTCGCGTATCGATAGAGTTAGGTTTTCATTTACTGCCGTGCTGCTGCTTCCCTCGCTTGCGATCATGTTTCTGGCGTTTGCAAGACGTGCAAGTAAAAGGAACTTGCTTGTGAGTTCGGCGGACATAAGGTACGTCGCTCACAGGAGTATTTCCATCCAAGACCACATAAAAATCAAACGAGAAGAGGCAAAACTTGGCGGCGGACTGGAAAGAATTGACGCACAGCACAAACGGGTGAGTTCGTATTTTTGCCGTGGGAAACCGGTTGAAACATGCGAAAGACTGATCAAAGTCATGCAGCTCTGTTGCCGTGCTCACTCCTTTCGTTGTTTAGGGCAAACTGACAGCAAGAGAACGTATTGAACTGCTGCTTGATCCAAACACATTCACTGAATATGACATGTTTGTTGAACAAAGATGTACCGATTTCGGCATGGAACGCGAAGAGAACAAGGTAAAGGTTGCTTTTCACATGGTAGCCGCCTGCTTTTCATCGTAAATTGTAAAACAGGCTTAGCGGAGATGGAACTATATCATATTGTCAAACACTTCCCAGTTTTCAGGCGACAGTGTTGTAACCGGGCATGGGTTGATCAACGGAAGACCTGCCTACGTTTTTTCTCAAGATTTTACGGTCTTCGGTGGCTCACTGTCCAGTGCTCACGCTCAAAAAATTTGCAAGGTGAATATGTAGTATTCTTTTGATGTTGATTTTGATCGATCAGCAATAAATGATGGGTTATCCTGTTTCAGATCATGGACCAAGCTGTCCTTGTTGGAGCTCCAGTCATTGGTCTGAACGATTCCGGAGGTGCTAGAATTCAAGAAGGTGTCGAGTCCCTTGCAGGATACGCAGATATTTTCCAGGTTGTGAATTGCTGCTGCTCTAGCACTCTATAATTGGTCGTAGAAAAAGTATGTGCGGACTGATTACACATGAATTTGAATGTTGCATTAAAATGTCCACATCGAATTAAGGAATGTCATAGTTACACGTTGCTAGAGCTTGTGCGGAACATTTGCTGATGCGCGTTGCAAGATACAGCTTGAACTATTTGAAACGATTGGAACTGTTGCTCTCGGCATTTATATCAGCTGGCCTGTCAACCCTGACGCAGCCCGGCTCGACATAGAACCTATTTTAAGTTCCGGACTGTGCGGCCGCACACTCGCGCAGGTCATGACAAAACACCGCGCGTGGAGTGTTTTCAACTTCAACGCCGCCCTTGTCTTGACGGAAGAAGACAAAAATGTGCGACTCAAGACGGTTGTTTTCCTTCCTGGAATCAAACGGAACGTCGGTCAAGCGGGAAGAATTGCAGTTAAACGCAAACTGAAAATTTTTTTGCAGAGAAACGTGATGGCGTCAGGAGTGGTTCCACAAATCTCGCTCGTCATGGGTCCTTGCGCAGGAGGTGCCGTTTATTCGCCCGCGCTAACGGATTTCACGTTTATGGTTAAAAATACGTCCTACCTTTTCATAACCGGCCGCGACGTTGTGAAGGTGAGTTTTTACTGGCAAAGTTCATTGAGATTTTCCCCTCTTTCAGTTTCTATTTTGCCGTTTTTTCCTATTTGCTGACTGGTAATTTCAAAGTGGAATTGTCACAGTCGGTCACCAACGAAGATGTCACCGCCGAAGAGCTCGGTGGGGCAAAGACCCACACCACTTTGTCCGGTGTCGCCCACGGCGCGTTTGAAGACGACATCGACGCGCTGCTGCGCTTGCGGGAGTTCTACAACTTTCTGCCGCTCAGCAATCAAGACTCAGCGCCGATCGCTGCCACCGACGATACCAGGTTGTACCTTGCCACACGCGCACATACAATCCACTGCGCCGCAAACTTTTTTTCATAGGTTCTTTAGGATTTCGTGCCGCAGTTGGTTTGGTTTAAGATTAATCTATTCCGGGATTGAGGCAGATAAGTCACATGTCAGTAGGATCGTGCAGACCTGCATGTTGTGAAATACGATGATAAAGACTGAAATAAAAGACACAGTTGGACTTCCCTCCCTCTCGACTTAGTTCTAATCAGATATTAAAACCTTGCAATATGTATTGTAGGACGATATTTCTCCCAAGTCCTTTGGATGTTTTCTAGTTCATGCAAGTTAATTCTGCAAAAATTGCTTCCTTTGGTGAACGGTGTAGCCGTTATTTTTTTTCTTTTTGACATTCAGCATGAGTGCAAACGTGCCCAGTTGGTGAACATCACAACAAGAACATAAACTCCTTACTCTTCATAGGTGATACAGATATATCGGAACAGCATGTGGTACCGCCTGCTTTTCAGTAACCAGTATAAGCACGGCTGGTTGAGCAAATGCGTTTACTGACAGCTAAAGAACCAGTAATTGCCTGAATATTGCAAAAAAGGACGTGCTTCGGTAACGGGCATTGTGTGTACAAGACCTTTTTGGTTACGATTCGTTTGGATAAGGGAACTTTGAATCAGTGGCGTTCCTAGAGGCAAACTATTTTTTGAAACCTTGTTCCGATGTGTGTGTGTAAAATACTTAGCTTAAATTGCTTTTGAGCTAGGTGAGACTGCTACATGCTTTCACGTATAAATGGAACACGCAAACTTTCATGTGATGGGATAAAACGTCGTTCGAAGTCATAAATAGGACATTGTGTGTTTTGATGCTTGTTGGTTACACCCAGTAACTTTTTTACTTTCAGAGACCGCCTCTGTCCCGTTTTAGACAATATTGTCCCATTGGAAAGTACAAAAGCTTACGACATGCTGGATGTCATTTACACGGTACGTTGACAACGGTCTGCCGGTGCACAAGGTGCCCGATGGCATGCCTTTGCTTCTTTTGTGTCACGTCGTCTGAACTTTCGCTGTGCAGCTTGCAGACGATCATTATTTCTGGGAAGTGATGCCGGATTACGCAAAGAATATTGTTGTTGGTTTCGCAAAAATGAATGGAAGAACCGTGGGCTTCGTGGGAAACCAACCGAAATTCGCATCAGGTATGGGACGTGCTTCTCACGACTTGAAATGCATCAGGGACGCCTGGTGCGACAGCTAGCCATGATTGAAACATTTGAATATTGCACTTGTGCATGTGGCCTGCAAGGTGATGCATATTATTGCTTCTGGTCTGATTTGCGCATTTGTCATTGGACAGTTAACTGAGCATAATCATGGCTTGCATTGCAATGTTTCTTTGTATCTTTGTATCTTGCAAGAATCGAAAAAAGAAAATATCGTGATGTCCACTCTTTGCCACGCTCAGCCACTTGCTAGTTTGTCGTGTTTTCGTTCGGTTTTTGAAATGTTGCAGGTTTTGATTTCGTAAAACTTCAAAGCGTCCAACGATTTTTTTGCTTCAGGTTGTCTCGACATCAACTCATCGGTCAAGGGCGCGAGGTTCGTTCGATTCTGCGATTGTTTCAACATTCCGATCGTCACCCTCGTCGACGTTCCCGGCTTCCTCCCCGGCACCGCTCAGGAGCACGGAGGGATCATCCGACACGGAGCCAAGCTGCTTTACGCGTACGCGGAAGCCACCGTGCCAAAAATTACCGTTATTACGCGAAAGGTTTGTGAGGAAATGTCGTTAATATTATTAAATTGACTGCCGCAGCTAGGAGTCGAACGGTTTTGAAGAACGTTTCATGCGTACTTTTGTGAAGCGAGGTCGGCGAATAGCTGTAGCAGGAATGCATCGACAAGTTGGTTGAACACGTTTCCGGTTAATGATATTTTTTGTTGAACATCCTCTGTACTCAATTTGTGGCGAAACGGTTCCAAGTATAACGGGCATAGCTTTCTTGGGGTTAGCATGATGTTTATGACCTATTGCGTGGCGATACGGGCTTTGCTGTTTTGCGTCAACTACTCTCACGCCTCAAAGTTTATGGTTTCGAAACTGCAATGTTAAGACGACGTCTTTATTTCCATTGTGGGCGCAAACTATAATTGTAACACCGGATTGCGTGTTAATTTAGTGTCACGTGTGATCCAGCTTTGTGGCAATCGTTCACTGCTGGATGCTATTAAAGTCAAGGTTCTAAACTCGTGCTTTTTATGTTTTTTTTAATGTGATTGGCAGGCTTACGGTGGCGCTTATGACGTCATGTCGTCAAAACATCTACGCGGTGACGTCAACTACGCCTGGCCAACGGCGGAGGTTGCCGTGATGGGCGCAAAGGGCGCTGTTCAGATTATTTTCCGTGGAAAAGAAAACCAAGCCGCGCACGAAGCCGAATATATTGAAAAATTTGCTAATCCCTATCCTGCTGCCATTAGAGGTACTTTTAGCCGTGACTGTATAAAGTATTCTAGCTTGTCATCATGCCAAGACCTGCTTCCCCTTATTCAGGGCACTTCTACCGCACAGTGTAATGCTAAAATTGTTTTTATATGATACCTAGTTGTTACTACCATAAAAGTTTTATTCAAATGACGTGTAGCCATCAAGTTATCCCAAAAGTTAATCTAATTTTGAGTTCACTGCGGTATTGTGAGAGACTTGTTCTTGCTCTTTATTTTGGAGGCCCAACCTAAACACGAAACATATAAGGACGACCAAATCGAAACAGGCAAAAGTCGCTTTACGCAGCTGTTTTTTTCCAATGAGTAACTGGGAGTAAGAACCGAAGTATTGCTTGATTGTTTTGCGTCTCAATTTATGCAAAGGTTTTACCACGTTGACCCGAAGGCAATCAGTGAATGAAACTGATGGGTTATTTCAGTTGAAGGCAGTGCCATGTCTTATTTCAGAAAAAAAGCATAGTGTAGAACTGTTAATACCGTACAATCAGCATTTTTCGACTGACATTTTTAAGATTTGAAGAATGCTAAGTAATCCGCATCGCTAAAATGTGAATCAGCTTGCGCAAGCTCGATAGTGAAATATTTTCAACGTGTTACCACTGACGCTTCATGTTGCTTGTGTTGGTACTTACAAAGGTTACGTCGATGACATCATCGAGCCTCGAGTGACGCGGGCCAGGATATGCCGGGATTTGGATTTGCTCGCCAGCAAACGCCTCAGCAACCCGCAGAAAAAGCACGCAAATATCCCGCTGTAGCGAACTGACCTCAGCTTGAGTCTTCATTTCAACAGCTGCAAATTGCCAAGCGTGATGTCAGCCGTAGCTCCGCATCTATTTCAAATTTCTTTGTGTATTTGTTGGTTAAGAGTAGATCACTGACGTTTATTTTGGTGTCGATCAAGTGCAATGGTTATAACAGAAGTACTGGTAGTTTTCTTTACTGTCGGTGCGCGTTTTGCCAAAAACAACTCATTCTCCATTGACATGGACGCTCGCCTTGTTCCACTAATTTTTCAAACCACGTACTTCTTTGTTTGTGAGGCTCATCCAATGTCTTCCTTCAGCTGTTGAAATTAACACCCGCAACACGCCAATGAATTTCAAAACCCAATACAATGAGTCTCCTTGTTAAATAACTGCCCACTTCTTTTCCGACACCGGATTTTATGCCTGGTATCATTCAAAAGTACACTAGCTATTCGTTCGTTGAACACCTAGAGCTGCCCTGTGGCAAGACTCTTTGGGGATTGTGGTATTAACAACGTGCCATGCATTGCATCAAGAAGCGCTATTGCGGTCGCCTTCGAAACTTGATCGTCTTCATAAGGTGAGGATTGGCAACGTTCTACTGGTGTCTGTCGTAACGCGATTCTCGCTGTTTCACAGAAACGGTGGCGCATTTTCTGCAGCAGAGAAGGTGCGGTTGTGCCCAGTGTTGTCTTTCTGTGCGCACTTCCAATCAATCATTCAGTAGTGTCAAGATCGACCTTGCCGTCCTGTTTTGTACTTCTAGGTGACTGAATAAAAGAATTTTGAAACTGCCTTTTGTTATCATTTATTTGACGCGTCCATTGTTTTGGGGAAGTTTGATTTGGCTTTTCATGCTAAGAAGAAAGTGTTTATTGTATTCACTTTGTTGTCCCTATGTAGTGCCATAATTTGTTTGCATGCGGCAGCCTGCCAGCGACATGGGCTTAATACTTAACCCTTTTTATGTTATGCCAACGCAAATTTTATAGCAGGGTAACGAGTGTTTTTGGCTGAGCATGCAGAGCTTACCGAGTGGAAATGTGTGTGAGGATGCTTGCTCAAGCTATTGCTCACGGAGGATCATCATATTGTCAACCGGTCATGCTTAACCTCAAATACAGGCGGTACGATTCTTGAGGTCAATGTTGTGCGCGAAGTTCAAGGGCTGCGCGCGGTGCTGCCATTAACTTTCCAATGATGCAGCATTCACTGTGAGAGTAGCCGCGTGGCCCTCGGCACGCGCAAAACGTTTTCAGATTATCACATCGGCCCGGGTATTGTGGGTACTGGTTAACCTTGCAGGTTGACTCTTTCCAGGGTGCGGTCTTCATTCAGATGCAAGTTTCGAAACATCTCAGCATGTATTTAAACCAAATAGGGCTAAACGGATTATTTACATCTTTCCACACAGTAGTCCACTTCAATGATGGTGTAAGCGTCGCACCAGCTTGTATGACTGCCGCCACCGGAGTTTGAAATGAAGATTGGCGCTCCTTGCGAAAACTTGTCTTGCTGCATGGTGATATTTTACGAGTTTCCGCCCAACTTTTATAAAACACAGATGCGAACAAATACACACAGACGGACACACCTCTTCAATTTTTCACTAATTTTTTTAATCAATTGAATTCCAAAATTTTAATCTCAAGAGCATATACAGTATATCAAAAGAGGCACCAGGTGGGTTGATATAGTCTCACTACCGAAAAACTATATCTCGGTAAATGAATGTACTTGCAAAAAAACAGTTATTAGCTCGATTGATTTTGTTATCGGTCGAAGAACTCAGGTTTACTTACGGATAAAGTACTACCAGACTTGCCCACCAGAACGATTCTTAGCATTGCACGTCCTAATTCGTGCGTAAGAATAATAAAAGCCTCCGCTGCAGCAAACAACCCAATGATTTTAATAAAGCCAAGTGGCCTCGCGAAATGTTGCCACTGGTAGAGCTAACAGCTGTGGTTGCATAGAATAAAATCAAAAAGGTTACCAGGGTTTGACAAAGCACCGTTTGAAGGCAGGCTCACCGAAGAGATAGTTCTTTCAGAAAATTGCGTTACATCTACAATACCTATTTCTAAAGGCTCATAGGTAACGGTATCGCCACAAAACAATGTTCATGGGCATCATTTGCAGTCCTATAGCTTTTGTTGCAGTTCGCACAAGTCAAGACATTTAGAAATAAGAAAAATGGCGAAGTGCAAGCATTTATTTGCGGGCTTGCATTACTAAAGAAAGGTTTATCAAATGTGAGGTCATAGTATATTGCGACTTGCGTCACAAACTAAGTGATTCAAGTGGAACATAGAACCGCTCCAACACGATGCGCTTCGTTACCCCGAAAATTAGAACGAGGACTTATTTTTCTGGAAAACGTTGCAAAAAAACAAACAAAATGGTTCATTTCTCAAATATTGT
>JGI24021J15306_10006617_pt1 | contig 13992 bp, 8 predicted proteins | sample Ectturendosymbi1_FD_15306 | JGI IMG/M metagenome (IMG submission 15306) | reverse complement strand
ATAAGGTTTCAGGCCCCATTCGGATTAAACTAAAAAGTTAGTTTCAGGGCAAGTTGTCTATTTTTAGGGCAAATTGTTATTTTCAGGGCAAATTTTTTCCGTCCCCCAAGTAAAATGCCTTCCCCTACGCCTATGATGACACCAAAACAGTGAACCTGTCTCTTGTGCAGTGTGAATGTCATATCGGCAAACAAACTGTCATTGCAGGGATTAACCCAACTAATCAGAATTAAATTGCTGATTTCACGTTTTCTAGAAAATTTTGCTTCTTAGTCCCAATTTCCAGGGGTGGGCAAATTTCCCGTTTTGCCCGCCCCTGCGGACGCCCATAGTCAGCAGTGAGATGAAAAGCCGCGTTTTTCTTACATGCAAAGACGAAAAACTGCAGAAAAGCTTGCAACACTATAGAACTGCCAGAGCTTCGATATCCCTAAAACTTCTGACAGCGGCGGCATTAAGGGGTGTATACCTATAAGTAGGCTTAAGTGATGACTGTTTGTTGCTCAGGTAGATGTCAAGAGCGTAACGCACACAGTTATAGAAGTATAAGCAATAGCAAATTTCAGAAAGTAACCTATTTGAAACCTCCAATAGCTGTAGTTATATTTATAGCAAAACATTAAACTAGTTGTAGCAGGAGTGATCTTTCCGAGATACAGACTGTTTCTGCCATTGCTGCCTGAACCGACTGTTTTGCGTGCAAATGCTGGTTTACACATCATGATATGTCTTCGAAGCAGCACGACTAAATTGGCTGCAGTAGGAGGTTAAACGAGTTTGCGCACCGTTTACTTGTAAAGACTACTTTCAAACATTTCTGTTTTATTTCACTTGCACAGCATGAAAGCAGTGCGTTGAAACAACGCCGACCAAGATTCAGCAAAAATAGAACAATTCTATCAAGTATTTGCTTCTCTAAGCGATATAAGTGAATCTTTTGATTAGCAACATCTGTAACTTGGTTTGAGACAAAAACTATATACTGCGTGTTTTTCGCACACATCGCAATCTTGACGGACATGCACAGTGAATCCAAAGCGCTGGCAAGGTTTTTCAGGATGGCAACCGTCATGGGCGTCGGAAGGGCAGGCAGTGGGGGGCCGAGGCCCCCTTGGATTTTGAAAATTTCAGCAAAAAAAGGTTGTTTTCTTGGTGTCGAGAAGGAAAAAACAAATTTCACCACTTTTGGCCCCCACCAGATGACAACCGTACATTTCTAAACATATGACAACCGTACATTTCTAAACATAATTTTTTACTAAACATCACTGTCATTGCTTGAGCATTGCTGCAACTAACCTTTGTGCTGATCGTGTCAGCAACGTTGACTTTCACATCTTATTCCATTTTCCCAAAATTAAGAAAGATCAATAAGCAGATTTGTTCAAAGTTATTTCTAAGCACAAGATATCCTCAGTAGTAAAACAACTTCCCTACCCTTTTTGGAAATGTCTTCGAATTACTCGTTTTTTAAACATCAACAAATTTATTAAGCCCCGTCGCGCGGTTTCTTCCTCTTTTACTAATTTCATTTTTGGTGACAGAAAGTTATCGTAGATCTTTGCATTGCACGTTAATGCTAAGCTACTTCCGTTGCTTCAAATGTATTTATTAAAAGATGTACCGATAGCAGAAATTTTCTCAAAGCAAACAAAAAGTTGGGAAATTTCCAATTTTCGGCATGGTACAGCCTTATTCCAAATCTTCTGCTCGGTCGTTACTAATGATTAAAGTCCGTCTGATTGCAAGTACCTCGAATAAAAAGCGGAAATCACGTACACAGTATCCATTGAAAGGAGTCCTTTCACAGGAAAGAACCAGACACATGATGTTTACCGAGTATATACTTCGCCTACTGAACAAGCATATTNAGCTCTTATTCAAATATAAAAGACATACACGGTTGTGAAGAACAGACCCATGTGTTAAATCAAGAGAGTGCCAAATTGTTGCATGATCCAGAAAAAAGTATCAAATTTCCCTGCAGATTTTAGGAAATTGTAGTTAGCATGTTACCATCAAACACTATTTGTATTCCCAAATATTTGATAAACACTCCTGCAATTTTAAGATTTATATGAGTTCTAAGTTACTTATAGCATGTTCACAAGCAACTCAGAAACGAATCCCACATTTACAGTATTGTTGGATTGGGTAAAGAATAACTTCGACAAAAGTTTTATCCGAATGTTGATGATTTTGTTGAAAATTGCTTGTCTGATTTTGCTTTATCAGGGTTTGTGCGTACACTGAAACTTAAACAAACGCGAAACATCCACCCTGAAGTCCCATTGTGTGAAAAAGATGTAGTCATCTGCGTTCAGGCTTTTCAGAGAATGTGAAATGTAGAAGTATTTTAGGAAAACGTCAAGGCTGCATGCAGCATGCCAGTGAAAACACATCCATATTGATCGCAAAACATTCTTGACAACCAAACTATTTCTGCAAACCTGAAGATAACGGCCTGAAGTGATTAAAGTGCGTCTGGTCTTGCTGAGGAAGGAATCCATACAATATTGTTTGTGGCGAAACAAAGTACAACCATAAAATCGGGAAGCTGTACCAGCGGTCACAACGAGAAATGCTGCCTCTCAGCGGGTGATCGTTGCGTTTGCTTTTCACTGCCCAAGGAACCACGCCGAACCTTTCTTCAAAACACTATTCAACCTTTTTAGGTATAACAACGTCGGTAGAAGTACAGAATACATGTTTTGTCAGGCATCTTTACCAATTTCTGGTTGAAACGACCGACAATTATTTTTGAAAGCGATTGTAGCGATCAGATTATGTTGACATACAAGCCACTGTTTTTCTGAAAGTTCCCACTAATGACTGGTGCCATTGATATTAAATTACCTTAGAAGGAAAGGCTACAGCGCTGCTGAATTCAAGGCGAAGGCCACCGGAAGTGTTGGAGTTGCATTCAGTTCTAACCTAATGCTTATATTTTTGTTAGACTTACTGTTCAAGATTATCGTCGAATATGTACAGCATTCATCAGGTTTTGCTTGTTTCTCGTCACATTAAGAAGGCATAAACTTTCACACAAAAGCAATGCGTGAAAATTAATGTAAAAGCTGTTTTCGCGAGCACTTTGGACGGGCAGCAGTCGAGGTCAGAACGTCATAGGTGTAGTTTGCAGAACAATTTTGGGGCGACTGTGCATTGATTTTTGCCTGTACATTTACACTTACGGTTCCGTGTGTAGGTTAAAGGGGTCTTCTTAAGTTTTGTTTACAGATGAAAATGAGAAATGTGAGGGAAAATACAAAACACAGATGTATTCGTTTTTGATAAAACAGCATTTTGTATTGAAAGGAATATTTCGCAATTCTTTTTCATAGGCCTGTTTTACAGATATGTAAGTATTGTGTGGTGTCTGGTTTTTCCTCGTACACCACCATTTTACGAGCACAACTCAATAGTTTATAATGAGCTCGATCCAAGTTCCTTGGCGCTGAATCACTGTGGCTACTCTCGCACATTGAAGTTTGTAACGACCCTGTCCAACATCTCATGGAGAATTCTCCTGATCTCCGTTCGAATGTTACTCTTGAGCGCACAAATAGTTTGTGGATTGTTAGCATAGAGACCCTGTGTTTTAGGTATTCCAGCAGAAAATAATCCAACGGGGACAGGTCTGGAAAATGTGCAAGCCAAGGGTGTTCATACGAGAAGTAAGGATGGAGGTTTTCGAGTGAAGCACTGGAGCAATGCGTTATGGCTCTATCCTGCTGATAAATCACAGTATCCATGCCCACTCCACGCTTCCGCCTCAGTGCTGGGATGATTTCTCTTATTAGTTCAGTGTATCGCTCTGTCTTCACATTCACAGTCACTGGACGTCCATCAACATCCTCGAACTAGTATGTCCCGATTATGCTATAAGGACCCAACGCGCATCAAACAGTTGGTTTCTTAACACTACGTCGGCGATATTGGTGTTCATGAGGCCTGAGCCAAAAAGTGCACATTCTGTTTGGAAATTTGTCACTTAGGTGGAAATTTACCTCGTCAACGTCACTGAAAAAATTAGCCCAAGAAATCACGATGGTGTTCGATTCGCTGACTGATGTCTGCCCAAAGGCACATCTCTCAGCCTTATTTGCATCGGTCTGAAGTTGTAAAATATGTGTCTTATACGGAAACGGGTGAAGATCCTGGTGCATTATGCACATAGCTGAACTTCTTGAAAGATCTGTCTTCTGGTACAAACGTCTTGTGTATTTCCTTGGATACTGCTCCCAACATTGTCTCACTGTCACGATGTGATTTTCTGTCTTGACTGACCGTGGCTTGCCACTGCCACTTTTAATGTTACCATGCAAACTTCCAGACTCCCTGAATTTGTCCAGCAGGCGCTTTGATATAAAGTCTTTTGGTACGTTTCTGCCTGGAAAAGACCCTCCGAAACTGTCGTTGAGTTTGGACAACAGCTTTCGTAGCGAAATATGCCTCCACAATCTTGATCTGCTCCTATACGGAATATCTTGCTGCTTGGTGCATTGAAGCTGGTAAAAAAAACTTTGGAGCTCCAAATATGATTTGCCTGGAAAACAGAAGCCTGGGCAAATTTGATATAAAATGATAGCGATAAGAACAAGGATACATACTTTTGGCCAACCGTGCAAATAATCTCAAATATTTTGGTGTCAAAACGCTTGCAAAATATTTGAGTACGCTCTGTTACAGTAGGTAATGATTGCCCTAAAATTACATATAGTCGATCCGGTTTCCTTCCTCATATCCTTTCCCTGCAGCTAGTTGAGCAAAGACAAACGTGGCTGTCTTTCTTGTAGAAACCTGGGGGAAATTGGAATTTTGTAATCAGCAGTTTCAAATATTTGAGATATCAAGTTTACGACAATTACTCACGATGCCATGACTTACTTTTGAGTTGGTTTCATCTTAATGGTCGCCATAGCCGTAACAGCTGGAAAAGCAAAACTGTAAGTGGACAACGCCCTCCCGGACTATTTCAAAATAGCATTTTATCGGACAAAAATATCACAACTGATGCATCAACAAAAGTTTATGTGAAACCCATAAGGAAAGGAGGTAATTTGCTACGTTACTTGGCCCGAAAATGCTGGTTGTCAGGTCCATGTGCTAATAATTGCGTAAATAACCAAAGCGTTGAACAAATGTCGTACTTTCAAAGAAAAACTGTCACTTTTCAGAAAAACATTATCAAGTATTGAGAACAGGTGCTTGTAGTTGTTGGGGAAAACTATATTTGGTTGGGAAAAAATGATTTTGTTGGCCAAAAAATTGCGTATTGAGAAAATAGTTTGTGCCTTTTAATAAACTTCTGTCTTGTTACCCCTGCGGTGGCTACATCTTTATGTAACAGTGATGATTAGGGCAACCAAAAGTCAATAAAGCTAATTTTTTCTGCCTTTTTTTAAGTTTATGAAACGTCCACAAACCAAATTTCACGCTGATACTATGAGCGACTCCAAAGCGACTAGGTCAAAAAAGTCAACTTCTTCGTTAAGTCCAAAATTTTCTTGGAGCAGAGTTTTTCTCTTTGTCTATATTTGTTAAAGCTACAACAATACATGTTGATGTGCTTTCTCAAGTTTAGTTGCAATTCTGAAATATAATGGGTTTTTGCGACTTCTGACGTAATAGTGTTTTTTGCCCATAAGTGGACGATTGAGTATTAAATAGGCTAGGCGTGGTAAGGCAAGAAACGTGGTTTACAGTGGTTCGTTTGGTAAATGCTCAATCCATCATGCACATAGAAACTTTGAAGGCAATACTGTGAAGCAGTACTTGATGTTGAAGTATAACAATGCATAACTTTCTCAGTGACCTCAGGATATTTATTGACATTGGATATGTCTCTTGTGCTTTCGTATTGATTTTTGTCCATGGTTTGTTACCTCTAGCTTGTTGGGTTTTTCAAACTTTGGTTTTTGTTTCACTTCAACAGAATAAATATTTTTCACTCACCGGTTTGACTTCTACTATGTGTTTTGTATTCCGCATTTCAGTTGCAAATGCAGGAAATTAATAGGTTAAAGTAAAGTCAAAATTAGTAAATTATAAAGTAAAATTTTAAGTTTTTAGATCAAACAAGTATTTGCCCTTATGATGATGATTGTGGCCGTTACAAAGAAGAAACCGCAGTACCAAAGTTACCTTCTCCAATCATGCCATTGAACTTTATTGCGTAAGACTTGTGTAGGCCTACCTTGATTTGCCAAGAACCAATTGATCACCCAGTCACAAAAGGATAACATGCAAGATTCGTGATGATTGCATGAAAAAACTTCTTTGACGAAAGCATCTACTACTTTTTTGTAACAATGTCTTGCTAACGACTTTTACTGCCAGCCACCACGCCGCATGAGCCCGTCTGCACTGCAAGCGCCCAATTTTCTCGAACTGTCCTCATTGGGAACGAACGACCACAAAACAGACAGGTCTTCTTTCCGCAACTTCGCACCGAATCATCCATATTACAATGTTTTTATTCCATTTTAGAATTTTTTGTTACATCCGAGGGGAATTTTAAGGAAACCTTGAACGGCCATTGCTTTCGCCTTCTTGGGCCGCGGTTTGCCTATTCTGTGAAATAGCATGCCAGATTGGGTATGAGTTTCGCCAATCTTTTGTTTCCATCTTGTCCAGAGCATTGCATAATATGGATCACAAATTGCAGTTTTTCTAGAACTTTTCAGACAAACTTCAACATCAGCTCACGGAGGCCTTATGCCCTACTCAGATAGCACTGCAGCGCCAAACTTTTTACCTTCCTAGATGGCATTTTGTGGGATCTATATTTTAGTGTATGGGGATTCAGTCACACGTTTTTGGCTAAGGTGACTTGCGACACAAATCTGTTCATATTGGAATCAAAGGCCGGCTGAATACGCAAACCAGCTTCTTTCTGGTGGAAGCAGTCTGCGATAAATTGCAATTTTATTGCTAATGTGGCAAAAACAGCTTAAGAACTGGGCTAGCTTCGTGCTTGACACTAAGTACAATTCCATAAGAAGAGGCTGAGACCAGTTTACTGACACGAACTACAGTAACTCGCGAGAGCCCTCCACAGGAAGCGTGTCAACTACCTCAGTAGCGGCAAAAAGCGAATTTAAACTCTGGTCCCCCAATGCAAGCTTTTTAATGTGCTTTATGTTCAGCAAGTCAACAGCATCTTTTTGCCAGCATTTGAGACTTAGCATAAAATATATTAAAGAACCATGCTTCATGAAACCTCTGTATAATTTATTTTTTCATCTTGAGTTCACAGCAAGCACATCTGTGCTAACTTTAAGTGATTTTGATCTGCTAACACTATGGTATGACATAGAGAACAGGATGCTTACAAATCTCACGGAAGAAAAATTTAAGAAATTGTTTACAGTTGCGATGTCGCAGTTAATTGTTGCAGTAAGTTGGTCGACAAGACAGCCAAAAATTATTTATCATTTTAAGTTTGCGGCTGTTTTCCTCCTGTTTTTCTTAAAGTAATGTTACTCGAGTGGAGCAACCATAAGACCTTACACTGGGTCTGGGTTCAAAAATGCTTTACCACAACCATGACTGTAAAATTTACACTAAGTAATGCTTTGCAATTTAAATCATAAAGCCGTAACGTAATCATGGATTTGCTCTGCATAACTTGTCACAGCGCAGTGAGAGGGGTACTAATTTTGTTACAGCGGTGAGAATGAGATGCAATTTAAAGGACGATCCAACACGTTTAAAAATATTCTAAACATTCAAATTTTTAGGCACTGATTACTGTAAGATATTTATTTTCCACAAATGATTTACTGCTTACGATATGCTGCAGTTCTAATTTTTTCTGAGCATAAACAAATTTTGAAAACATCGCTCCCATAAAAAATGACCCACGTGCGTTAAAACACAAAAAAATACAGAATCATTGGTTTGCGTTTGGCTCCACTTCGTTCCTTTAACTCGCCCCCGGGCAACTTAAAATACACAGCGTTTTGCAATCTTTGTGTTCTGCCTGACCCGCCAAGCTTATTGCTCATGCTAAAGTCGTCGTAAAGCTTATTCAACGAATATACTGACACTGTACGAGGAGACATCTGTCTGTCAAACGGAGGTTTAGAATTGCTGCAGCACAGGAAAGTTACGTAATAAAGCTACAGGAAACCTGCAATAATCAAATGGAATAGCAGCATGTCTACATCAAAAACCATCACAACTTGCATTTTTGTGTCGTCCTTGTTAGTTAAACCTCAGGAAAACCTTAGGGGGGGTTGTTTTCTAGAGTTAGGAACAATTGTTCAATGCGCAAAAACACAAAAGCATTCCACCAATATTTTCCATACAGCTGTCTTTCTCTATTACAGTGTTTTTTAACCTTTGTTGTACCGCGACCCATTATAGCAACCACTATATCTCTCCGACCCTCAGATAAAACTTGAATAAAGCAAATATAACACAACTGTATACATAAAATATCTACTCGCGGCCCCTCCAAAAATGGTTCACGACCCCTCTGGGGGTCGCGATCCCAGGTTCAAAACCACTGCTCTATTTAAGATAACAATAATAAGGCGGTGTCTTGACGCTGCAATTGTGTAATAAAGCGATAGTTACGAAACAAATGTCAATCATTTTTCCCCTGTAAGATCAAGTACATGCAAGTGGCGTTTTTCAGGTTGGTGGGTAGCTGTGTGGTTTAACAGTTGGTCTGTACAGCCATTTGACTACCAACATGTCTTTCAACTGCGGAAATAGGGTTAGTGCCAACGAAGAAAAAGAAAGTGCGCACTGCTCCCCATGCGGTGACAGCAGCCGATCAAGAATTCCACTTGCTGTTAAGCAGCGGCAGAGGGCAGTGTCTTTGCCCAAAATGTATGATTTTGCGTTTGGTCCAGAGCAGCCTGCAGGTGCGGTAGGTACTTACATATGACCTAGTAATAATATGCATCGACCTATTTCATATTGTAGCTTTAGTGAACTGCAATCTTTGTTTATTGAATACACATGGAATAGATCCAATTTACTGGGCCATCTTGAAGGGAATTGCGTAGTGTTCTCAAGTCTGCGATATTTACAGTATGCCGCGTGTGTTCTAGCCAAAAGTAAACAAGGGCAAAGCGTAAACTCAGTGATGTAGTGTACTCTTTAATTCGCAGAANGTATTCTTTTCAAACCTGTAATTGCTGTGGCGTATCATGCGAAGTCTTCGTAACTCTCAGGAAGGTATGCGCGCAGTGGGCAAATTTTTTGTTGCTGTGAAGGTGACCTCATGTTTCTTGAAAATGGCTGTTTTGTTCCAACCACGTTTCACTACAGTCTTTCTGGTTGCTTTCCACCAGCGTATACCATGGTTTTGTACCCTAAGCTACAATTATGGAGTCTGGATCAGTAACACGTTTAGCTCAGTTGGTGCGGTCCCACCAAGAATCAGTACTGCAGCACCCAGCACCTTCAACTCTACGGAATTACCTTTAAGGAGAATGCCTTACTAACTCTGTTAGTGTTTTGGCGTGTTGTTATTTTTTTAAAGTCACGTACCTGTCTGCATTAATTTTTTCTTAATCTGCTGATACATGGTATACAACTTCAACCACAGACATCCCATGGCCACACCCATAGCACAACCACCGTTAGGGCCGCCACCAGCTGATATGTTCGTGAGGAGGTGGCAAAATGATTGTAACTTGATGTTGCACCTAACAACTAAAAATGTTTTTGAAAATTTCGGTGGGAGCAATTACCCGGTTTCCTCCCCTGGTTTCGGGCCTGACCACTGTGCATTGGATAACAGCGTCAAAAATAACCCTTTGATAAAATGGCAGGAAACTGCATTTCTTTACCCATTCAGTCAGAATTACAGGTCTTTTCATCCATTCTGAAAATGTTCGCACTCGCAGGAGACTTGCTACAGATCCGTAGCCAGGTTTTAAGTTTTCGGGGGGAAAATACACATTTAGGGGGAAGGATTTTTGTTTTTATTACATGTTTAAAACAAAATTTTCTGGGTGTAATAAAATCTTGGGGAGCATTGCCCCCGAATGCCCCCCGTGGCTAAAGGGTCTGGCTTTCTGTCGCTCTGTATATCCGCAAGACCTTACAAAAATATGGACTGCGCACAATTGAGCAGCGAGCAATGCCTCTTAATATAGGCTATCTACGTTCTTTCACTTCTTGGCTGTGGCTTAACAAATGATATTAACATATCAATAAACTTTGAAGCTGCAGATTTGAGCAACTCGTGCTTTGGACGGTATAATTCGCAAGTATGTTCTAAGCGCGTATCTACGAAAGGTAGTGCGAACAGGGGCGTCGGAAGGGGAACCAAGGGGCCTTGGCTCCCCCTGGATTTTGAAATTTGATATACTCGTATTATTTTTTTAGTAGATAAATGTTTTTCTCTTAGTTTCGAGTTGGTAAAATAAAATTTCATCACTGTTGGCCTACCCTTGAAAAATACACTTTTCCCCCCTGGAAAAATACTTCCGACGTCCATGACTGGGAAAGAACGGTTTTGGCATAACATTGAAACTGCCACAAATGGGCCACACTGATGAAGTTGCGTAAACAAAAAGTGGTGATATTAACTTTGGGTGTTATGTTATCACGGACTTCTCAGCAAGGATGTTTAGGGGCGTTACGTGCTGCTTTGCAAGCAAACGCTCAAAACATTTGGCAAGACAGCAAGGTTTAGGTAAAAAGTTAATTGACGTTTGTGTGCAGGGCCGGCTCAAGCCATTCCAGCGCCCTAGGCAATATCCATTTTCAGCGCCCTTCATAGCTTATGACGTCATCCGATCAAGCGTGGCAGGACCTTTTTGCAAAATTGCCCACCGACTGTACAGTATTTGGTAAACGTAAACAGATGCATTCTCTTTGCACATCTTAAAATTACCGGCGGGACCTAGGCAAGGCCCATTCCGGCACCACTCCTCCAAAAAAGACACTTTATGGACGATTTTTTTACATCAAACTAATTTGTTAGATGCATGCCGAGTTTATTTGAACACCAAATTCAATGAAAATATTATCTAAACCAGCTATGTCCAACCCGCGGGCCGCATGCGACCCAGTCGAGAGTTTTGTGCGGCCCAGTGTAGGTTTTCGCTGTAGTAAAAGCATCCTATATTCTGACAACCTGTCCTTATTTTGACAATCTTAAATTTGACATTTTTGATGCAGGTGGTCCTCAGTGACACTTTATCACGTCTGTTACCATTGCTGTTACAATTTGAACACTTTCAGCACCTTAGGTTAAGCAAAATTTAGTTTGCTAAGATCAAAGTAAGCCATTCAATGTGCGGTCCTCAGTAATATGGCATTCAATGTGCGGCTCTGGTTAAGATAGTGACATAATTTTTGGCTCAGTAAGCCATTTGGGTTGGACATAGCTGATCTAAACAAATATCAGCCGTTACAGCATTCACATTAACAAATATTCTAACATAGACCTCTGAAAATCATTTTACAGTCTGATGTCGTAACAATCGACGCTGTTCCGCATGCGCAACAATCCTCGGACGTTTGCGAAGGTCACCATCAGTGGCGTAACTGACGGGCGGGCAAGGGTGCGCGCCGCCCCCCCTGGCAAGCTAAATGTAACAAATGGGCCCCCCTTAGAGATTTCATGAACTACCGAATATCAAAGCGCTTCTACAATTTTTGGAAATCCGTTGGTCTCGACAGTTTAAATACTGAAATAGTGCAGTGCTTAGCAAACCAACAATCATCAAATGAATCGTAAATTCTAAGTTGTTGCAGTGCAGCGGCGGGCATTGTACAATACATCATCTTGAACGTGCATACTGTATGTGATGTCAATAATCGCCCGTAGGTGTGGAACGTTGCCGTCATTTGCGGCCATTATACTTCTACTTGTTTTGGACTGTGTGATGGAGTTGTGAATAAGTACAAGTTTATGTCTGAAAACTGTCATGTACTTTTACTTGAGATTAGAATACAGAGAAAGTTGTGTAGTGATGCTAGAACTTTCGTTTTTGTTTTGCAAGGCCAGTTAAAAAATCTGTGTGCAATTCACCGCTGGAAGTTGAACCAGCGGTGTTGATTTTAGCATCTCGGCTGAAGGTGATAACTTGAACGTTTTTTTGGCCATCCCAGGGGGTACCACGGCTTTCGTCTGCGCAACGCACATTACACCTCCTTGAAGTGAAGTATACGATTAAGTCCATAGAATGGGTCGCGACGCAAACAAGGGTTGCGATTTCGCAAAGGGTCAGAAAATATGCCGCGCAGAGGCGATCAAAAACCTAAACCTGAGTTGTATTTTTTCAGACTTGTCTGTGTCTGTTTGCAGTGTAGCGTAGGCACTTAAGAAAAGAGTAGAATGCTGACATTGAAAACGAACTTAGCATCCTACTGCCAAATATCCTCCATACAATCAACATTTTTGTCATTGTTGCCATCGGAAAGCCTGAGCGGCATATGCGCAAAGCTTCGCACTGTGGCAGCAAGCAACAATAGAGTTCACATGCCATGATCACTCAACTAATGCTTGTTCGCGCCACATATATGTGGTGTTGTTCTTCACGCACATCCCGTTCTTGGTGAATCACACATTCAACGCAACACCAGCGGAGAGGTTGCAACATCATGTTAACATACGCTGTTTGAGGCTTGGGTCGCAAGATGTTCACCAAACTCAGATTTCAGTTACGCTCGAAAAAGTTTGGAACCACTGGTTAATTAAGCAATACGCAATTATTGTCAGGAGTCGTCTGATAAACACCCACATCCAGATTCATTATATTTTTATTCAACTATATTTTCTTTTCTGAGTATTGCGAACGCACTACATGGCAGTTTGGCACTAACGTTATCAATCAAAAATTTTGGTGTGTATCCCATCTCTTTACTTGGTGATCTTTGTGATGTTGATTATTCAGTACAGATTGCAGTTTTGACAACGAAATACGAATATATGCAACATAAATATACGAAGTAGGAGTAAATAGGAAATCTGGTGCTCAAAACCGCAAAGCGAAAGCACAACAGCAATTTAAAAGTTCTGCTGCAAAGTCCAGAGAGCCGACGGAGTTTTTGCTGCTTCCATCACCTCTACTGGCAACAATTTAGCTGAAGAAGTCTATAATGCTTTACTAGTAATTATCCAACTACAAAGACAAAGTTTTCTTGCCTTTGCGGGTGCAAATTTATTGAATATTTCGTCAAAAATGATATAATTTAAAATCCACATCTATTAACCTAGGAAATATCTAATGCCATAAACGCTCTGGAGATGTTCTAGGTCAGCAATTTTGTGATCTGAGCTTCGACAATTAAATGTCCACGGAGGTGTTCAGTTTATGGATCAAATAAAAAAAAACAACACATGTAGCAGTAACTGAAAAGTTCACATTTATGACTAGTATACTCAACGCTGTTGCACAGTTTCAATTAATATCTTCAAAAAGTAGTCAGTATTTACTTGCATTAGTTGTTATGATTACTCCTTCACACCCGCCATGTTGAGGATATGCGCGAGCAAAATACGTAATTGATTTTATGATTAATGTCAGCCGTCAAATAGTGCTTTAAATTAAATGAATACAAACGGTTGTCCGCCTCATGCTAAAAATATCTCGCAAAAGCATTTGATACCTTGATCAAAACAATTTCCATGCTTTTGTACGCCACTGAACATCCCCATCCTACATTTTTAGCCATTTACTTCAGAACCTGATGCTAAAATGTCTTCATTTCTTCCCATTGCCCAATTACTATTTGATGAGAAGTGTAAGTAGGTATAGCTGGTGCGCTGTTTCAATGTTTTGCATTCTCCTGTGTTCATGGGTGTCCGCAGTCGGACATAATAGGAACTTGCCACCACCTGGAAAATGGGACTAAGAACGAAAAATTTCTAGAAAACCTGAAGCCAGCAACTTAATTAACTTAATTCTTGCAACGACAGTTTTATTTTCCGACATGACACTCACACTGCGCAAGAGCCGGGTTCACTATTGTGGTGTTATGCAATTTTGAGCTTGCAGTTCACTCGTGTCCGCT
>JGI24021J15306_10006616_pt1 | contig 13994 bp, 9 predicted proteins | sample Ectturendosymbi1_FD_15306 | JGI IMG/M metagenome (IMG submission 15306) | reverse complement strand
AAACATAACTTTTACAAACGATGACGTCATCAATTACGTCATAGGGGCCCTCCAGTAAAAATTGCCCCGGGCCCCCCTACCCTTTAATCCGGCTCTGACCTGGACATTGGTCTATTGAATGCTCAGCAGTGATTGCAACGTCTCACGTTCGAAGGTAAATGTGTTGAACAACTTTATTCAGTACAGCCATTGCCACGTTGTGCAACTGTTTCCGTTGACTCCCGGTAAAGCCTTCACCACAATCATAATCTGAACATATCGTTTGCTCTTGTTTTAGGTTTGCAAACAAAGGCTCAAGCCTCAAATGCATCAAAACGAGAGCAACACATTTTCTAAGCTTTTCCTGTTGAAATGACTTTTTCTATAACTGCAAATGTTAGTATACCGTTGAATAAACGGACTTCCACGAAACGCACACTGCCCATCGGTTGGCTCTGACTCACTCTACTTGCAGTTCAAACTTACAATCTGAGCTCAATGTTACCCACCCAAACACATCAACTCCACTACACGCTTCAAGAGCGTCATTTTCTGACACCATCACATCATGCGGAAGAATATCAGTTGTATTGAAACTGAGCAATGTTAACTTTGCAGAGTTCTTCAGTTCAAACGTCCAGACTTAATGTTGATAAGCCCACCTAATGATTAGCCTACAGCTTATGGCACGTATTGAAAATATCTCGCTGAACATTAAAAAAATAACATGAGATATTTATTTAAGATTGTTTTTTGTTTTAATGGGGGCAATTTGCGGTAAGCCAACACCTGAAATGTGCTTCTTTCCAGGGCGGTTGAGGCGAACACCCTTCCCAAAGAGCGCTACGGCGATTCATTCAGTGGCCGTGGATCGAAAAGCCAACCTTCCAATTGAGAGGCGAACAGGTCTTCGCCGCCCCGACGAAAAGTGTTCGTCACCAATGCCTAGCTGTCAGTTGATGTTATGATGTGCCGTTGGGGCGTTGCTAAAGAACCAACGATGGGATAAAAAAGATTAAATGCCGTGATTTTGTGCAGGGCCTTTTTCATCAGATTTTCAGAGGAGGGGCAATATAAACCTCGAAATACCAGTACCGGACCAGTAATGTTTGCTAATCTGCGGTCGAATGTCATCTCTTTCCTTTCTTCTAAGAACGTTTGACTGGGATCGGGGAAATCGCTTTGTCTGGAGATGAAGTTACAGGGACTGGGGCGAAATTGCACCCCCAAGTAAGTGTCAAAAAACCTGATTTCAAGACAAACACTGGAGGAGCCTACTTTAGCACATTGGATTTGACCCAGAATTTTGAGTAGACATGTCATCAATTTGCTCACTTCACAGTAAGATTTCGCGTTTCAGGCTAGACTGCCAGTCTAGGGCTTCCAAACACAAAAACTGAAAAGAGTTAGACCGTTTAAACTTTATTTAAAAGTAATAAAGAAGAGTTAGAAATTTGAACTCCTTTCAAATTTTTATTTTTCATCAACAAAGTCCCGCCCCCCAGAAAGTGCTGCCCGAGCCCAGGGTCCCCTTCCCCCCCTTGCTACGCTACTGTGCTGTCGCTATTGAAATACGAACAAAAAGCTACAATTACAGAAGCAAGTGCGGCTAAACACAGCACAGTACATAAATTAAAGAGGTTTTGTCCTCGCCATTTCCATAACAAAATCATCTGGGAATTCACTAAATTTCTTTGCTTAAGTTTGTCACTCAAATGCACTTAATTCTTAGTGTGGTCGCTGAGAAACCTCTCCTGAAACATTGCGACCCTTTAATTATTTCTTGATTCTTTTGAATCTTGAAAAAGACCTTTCTCCTGAGCACTTAGTGACCATCACGCCAAGAAATAAGGGTCGACGTGACTGGATAATCTACGAACCACTTATCTAAGACATCAGACCCAAAAGTGCTTTTGTCATTTTCTTCCTGTTACCCGTTTCTTTGTCTCCTTTGGACAGAGTTCTGTGGTTTCCAGTTGGCAAAGTGACCTTTGCTTGCTATTTAAGCTTATTTTCTCTGATTTGCTTAGCATGAGAGCAGTACAAACTTGCGCAAGTACTCAATAGCAATCTGTATTCTGAATGGCCTTTTCAAAGAAAATTAAATGGAAAAAATCTAAAAATACTAAACGGGCTTTATATAATGGAAACGCTTACACAACTAAAGTATTGCTCAGAAGAAACAACCAGTGTTTCATTGTAGGATAATTTGCTGCTAGCCCTACACATAGCTCTTATCTGCAGTATAACCTTAAGCTTTAACCAGGTACATTTCGAACAATAACAGCCACAAGTTCTTTTCACATGATTCGCACGTAACAATCGGTACGGTTCAACAAACATAGGAAGCAGCCAGAGTGCTTTGCGTATATCGACACAATAGTTGGCATGCCGATTGATCAACGGTCATATTGAGATTCAAGGAAACTCATTGGAAGATCCTGGCGTTATCAACACGGAATCTAATTAGATGACTGAAACTAAATTTCATAAAAAATCAAGAATTAAAATTCATTTTGACGAATGTTTATCGACCTGATTGTATGCCCGCAATTTACTCTCTGCGTACCACAGTTTGTTGGAGGGTCCTTGGGTTGTTCAAGGCTACGTAGCCTATTAGTAATTCCGGCCCTGGGCACATGACACAATTTTCTGAAAAAACTCAGGAAATCTTTCATTTCCCGAGGTTGTAGTCCAGCATCCTGCAGTTCCAATAACATCTATGTCCAATCAGCGGCCCAGGCGAAGGTTTTGTGTGGCCCTGTTTGCGTTTTAGCTGCAGTGAAAGTATCCCACATACTGACAACCAGTTCTTATTTTGATAATCTTGAATTTTGCATTTGTGATGCAGGCAGTCCTCAATGGACCTCAGTGCCACTTTATCACGTCTGTTATCATTGCAGTTAGGATTCGAACGCATTCAGTGCATTAGCTCAAGCTTAATGTAGTTTGCTCAGATCAAAGTAAGCCATTCAATGTGCGGTCCTCACTAATATGTCACTCGTTACACGGCATTGGTTAAGATAGTGACATAATTTTTGGCTCAGCAAGCCATTTGGGTTGGACATAGCTGCTATAGTATAATACGCTAGCTACTACATGTACAGGCTTTTGACTCAAACTTACCTGTTTAAGAATAAAATGTATGATGACAAAGTAACACCGAATCCGACCACACTTTTTCGACGTTACTTTTCAAAAGCAAAACAATTTTCATTCTCTCACTGATTAAGCTCAGTGCTTTACGAAGTACCCATTTCATTCAAAAACAAGACACCTAATATGTTGCATAGCTATTTTCTACTTTTCAAAATGATTTTAACCTTTTGAAGAAAAGATATTAGTGGCATTTACACCTGCCAAGGAAAAGAAGCAAATCTAAGTTGGACGAAAAATATCAAGCTTGCTGTTTATGTGAAACCGGCCTTGTAAGAGCGTTGTTTACAATAGTCTACTTACCGTTAGCAGATTGGCTTTTCACTTCGATGCTCAGGCAAACACGTCTTGTGTCATCAGTCCCCAAAGTCTCCTCGAAGCATCTACTACTTTCGATAACTGTAACTCTACCATCGTAACAAACTACAGCTTCACTCAAAGAAACTGATGACAAATTGTTCAAAATCAACAGTAACAGAGCTCTGATGCTTTTCATTTTCAAATAACTCAAACTAAAAGCGTTACGAAGGGCATGGGCTGCCGATAACAAAGGTCACGAAAAAAGCTTTTAGAAAAATCTGAAAGAAAAAGAATTGTTTTATTTTTTGTTGACACAGCTTTCACTGGCGCTTCAATATAACATGAAGAGTTTTCAGGAATATTTCTGAGTTCGCACTTTTACCTTTGTCTTACTGAACATAAAATATTTTGTAAGTAGCCACTCCAAAATTAGACATTTTCTACATCAGTTGTGGTAACGCTTCAGTACTTTTTCAAATGCTGGCAATGTGAGGCAAGCGACAAGTGGGGTTAGGATATCGATGGAGGAGAAAAGGCCGTGAAGCAACAAACATTTCTTACGCAGGATTTTTGTTGTAAAGCTAAACACAATTCTGTGGGAAAACGCTTTACCTGAAGAGTCGATCGCTCAATGCAAATTTTGTTTCGCACTAAGACATCCACACACCTTGGGACCTTCACAAGCACAAGTTGAATAGTACAGAAAAGTCTGTTTTTTGTTCCTGTAAGCTTTCGGCAAAGGTACGAAAGAGCAAACAAGGGCTTCGTTCTTCGTTTTACTACATGAATCGCAGGAAAATAATTTAAAACAAATGAAGTGAGTTAGATTTAATATTTGTGTGATGCTTAGGGCAAGTGGATGATCGTCAAGTGATTTATAGCGCTTTCTTTATCCGTGTGCAATGCTTCTGTGCAAATGAAGAAGCATTGCACACGAATAAAGAAAGTGTTATTTTCGTCATTCATCGACGAAAATCACCAGGTCGCTGAGGCGCCAATTACTACAAACCGAAAGTGAGATTGTCTGATCATGTCGAACATTGAGTTTTTGTTGCACTTTTTGCTGCCTTGGCAACACTTTTTGTCATTAGGGAATGAAAAGACGGACAGAAGAAAGAAATGCAAAATATATATCGTTTTGATTTCCATCGCATTTTTCGCATGGAGCAGAAAATCCCATTCACAATCTTTGTGTTACATGTAGGTTGGCCCAAGTGCTATGGTTGTGCACGGGAGTGTAACTTGCAAGAATAATATTACCAGGCTTAAACATTTGCAGGGTTTTCAAAATTTTGAACACGTCAAGCGTTATTTGATTTGTTCCACGGCGTTTGATGAGTATAATACGTCATCTAGTCTCGCTTCCGTGCAGGCGATGATGATCTATCCAGAAGCAAAGAAATTCAAAATTTGTTTAAAATTTTTTTTTATATATTCCTTTGCAAAACCTTTGAAGGTTGTTGAACGTGCATAGCATCGAGTGCAGGCTAATAGTCAGAACATTACACCACATATTTTTGAGTACTTCGCTACCAAATGAAGAACATTTGCAGAAACGAAAATATTTAACTCCCTGCCACAGAACAGGCTTAACAGGCGAAATACAAATGTCAATATTTTTCAAAGACTTGTGGCAAAAATTTCTTCTGTTGGACCATTTGCCGTTGTTTTCTAATAACGGTAGATAAAATGATTTGTCTTTATAGTTACGGTGTTTTAAGTGACAACTTGACAGTATTTTTGTTGATTAAACTTCGTTGCACGCAAGCTGAGACTTGTTCTGCCATTCATACCGGAGTTCACACAAAAAGAGCCAGCCGAGAATCCTCGTCGTAAACATGGCACAAAACAATACCTGTGAGTCTGTCTGGGGCGTGTAGAGACGCGTCACGCTCTGATGGTTTTGAGTAGATGCGCGTGAAAAACGTTTCATGACTGAAGCCCACCCCTTGTCAAGAAAATTCTGGAAGCTTTCGAAGTGCTTTCACTTCGTCAACACAAGCCCAAAGAGTTTGTTTTGAGACGATCTACTTCATAAAAGACTTCACCCGGAAGGTCAAGAACAAAACCTCCCTTGGCGTTCAAGGTATGTTGACAGAAGGAAGCTATTGTATTGACTTATTCCCACCACACGACTTCTCTCGATTCGTCAGTTGTTCATATCTGCACATCATTATATTGAAATTTGAAAACATGGAATCTGCTATGGACTACTCTTGCTGGCGACTGTGATTTTGCAAATGGAAGGAAACACTCCGTGTTACCTTTCGAATGGCGTATTGGGCTGAGGAAACTCAGGTAGAACCGCACCGAAGTCTTTCACAACCGCACATGAGGCTTTTCCAGCAACATACTCTGTTTTTATGGATACAAAGCAATGATTCGTTCGCAAGGATGGCTACATCATTCACAATTGCAGAATTCACATTGAACGTGCCGTCTACCTGTTTTGTCCATGCATACAGTGGGCGGAGTTGGATAGTCCCTGATGGCTCTGTTACAAAGGATTACAGTTACACCTTAGAAGGTACCCTAGAGGAGCAATAAAAATTATTCGCCATGCTACTGCACTTCCTCAAAATATCGAAATCGAGGTCGTTTCTGCTCATTGATCAAACTTTCATCATATCTTCTGAAGGCAAAATAAAATAACATCTTCCGTTCATCCTCTACGATGATGACTCTATTTTTACTGAACTACTGTTTATGTTCAAATCCATTGGAGATGAAACAAAAGAAAACGGGATCTAAGGTTTAGAGTAATTATTTTAATAGCATACTGTGCGTTTGTCAATATAAACGAAATTGAAAGTAATGATGATAAACAGATTCTCAGTCGTCAAATGTTTTTCCCCGACTTTATTGGCATTTTTGGTTCATTTTAAAATGGTAATTTTCGTAAACAAGCTCCCAAAGCAAAGGATAAAAAACATAAGAAAATATGTTCAACATAAAAGCGCAGTGACCACAACCGAAAAATAAAATGCAAAGATGTCATGAAGAACAGGCGGACTGCTTGAAAAATTGAAGACCTTCCTTTCAAAAATCATCTTTGCTTCAACAGTGCATCGAGAAAAGGACAATTTCTCCACTTCTAGATTGGGAATAACAAGATGAGCTAATATCCTTGATCTGCAATTATCAACATTTCAGAAATAGAAATAATAATAAATGAAGTTTGACATTTTCAATAAACAGTGGTGGAACAAATGTGTTTGAAAATATTTAAACTGGCCTAATTGATACCTTCCAAACTTCTGCATGTTTGTTGTAATGTTACACAAAACCTCCATAAAAAGATGCACAGAATTTCCTGCGTTGTCTGTATAAAAACACTTTGTCCTCTGTCACAGTATTACAAAAACATGGTTGGCTGTATATCACATATGGAGGTTTGCTTTGGTGAGAAAGTTCCCCGGTATCGGCAAATTGTATTTTATGATTCGAAATATTAGTTTCTTTCAAGGTCTTGTCACGAAGAGCAAGCATAAATATTCAAATACATTTGAAGGAGGAACTGAAAACTATTTTCCTGTACTGTATGATAGATCTCTTTTAACTTCAAGCAACCGGAGATTCGGATTTGCAACAACTTGGGATTGTCGGCTCTCTCTTAAATCTTCTATCCTCTTATCTCTTCCGCCGTTCTCAAGTCGTTCTTCTGGGCCGTTCTCGTTCGGATCTTAAGTATACGAATTGTGGTGTTTCTCAAGGATCTGTTTTAGGGCCTCTGTTGTTCTTAACCTATGTTAATGACATTGCTACATATATCAAAGCGTCTATCTCTCTTTTTGCAGATGACACCACCCTTTTTTATTCACATAAGTGTCCTGTCCAGTTGCACAGTGTGCTTACTCAAAATCTCTGCACGTTGCACCATTGGTCTGAGCTTTGGAATGTTACTTTCAACCCTCAAAAAATTGCGGTTATGACCATATTTAAGTAAAGGAATGATCACCCCCCTTTATTATTTAATAATACCCACATCTCGAAAACAAATACACACAAACATCTAGGCTTACTATTTCACCACAGTCTCTCTTGGCACACTCATACTATACACTTACATCAGAAAGTGATGACCAAAATTAACCGTCTTCGTTCATTGATCAATCTTGTGCCTCGCCACGCTCTCCTCACGATACACAAAACGAACATATTACCGGTCTTTGACTATGGTAATATCATCTACGACAACTGTTCTGACTACGACAATCGAATGTTAGACAAATCACAACTCTCCGCCGCTAAAATAATACTAGGTTGTCTTAAAACTACATCCCCTAACGATGTACTAGCCGATCTAAACCTCACAAGCCTAAATTTACGTAGACAAATATCTCTGCTTTGTCATGTATCCAAATTAATTCTTGATATGGCACTCTGCCCATTTCCTGACAGTTCTTTCAGATCATTCAAAGAATTTGTTCCGTATGCTTTAGGTCACAATCAAAATGTTCAAATACAGCTTTTTGAAAAATCCTTGTCCGATAACTTCTTCTTCCGTGAAACTTCCAGCTTGTGGAATTCTCTACCACTGGAAATCAAATCTTCATCCAGCCACTCCATCTTCATGAATCGCTTAAATTCCCATTATCACATATCAAAAAAAAAGTGCTCATCATTTGTGAGGACTCAATCCCCAGATGATTTCCATTCGCTGTATACTTCACTTCGGCCATAGTCCGTTAAATATCGCTAAAAACAACTACCGTGTTTGTATATGTGGTGAAATGGAGACCGAATTACACCTATTCTTCCATTGTAACGTTCACTGCGCAGCATGAACAGCCCTTCATAAAAAAGTTCGTTATATTCTGAACGAAACCGGCTTTGCTGAACGATTTGAACGCTTGGTTCATACCGATTTGTTGCGCTTATACCTACATGGTGTGCCTGTTGCGCCGACTGCCATTTCAGTAGCTATTTTTAACGCTGTTGACGAATTTCTGAAATTTTGTGATAGATTCCAGTAAAGCAGTGTATTCGTTTTGCGCATTATTTGTTTTTTTTTTGGAATTTACTCGTGCTGTATTTTGAAAGCTCGACGTGACACGAAAAAATTGCACAAGTCAGGCTACCGCCTGTAGCGAGATTGTCGTAAAATAAATAAATAAATAAATAAATAAATAAACCGTAGATGTTGGGAAGCATCGTCGTTCAGAAGAAATTTCACGCACTCGAGTCTCTTCTGATACAGGAACACCAACCAGATCTCAACTTCGATGGTTAAGCTATCCCTATCCCCTTGCTGTTTTTTAATACATAATGGCCTCTACGACGAAATACAGCACGAATGCCTTAAAATATACATCCTTGCTTTCACTTTCTAACTGTTGCATTCCTTTTATTACTGATGCTAGCTTACGAATAAGCTGAAACGTTGAAGAAAATTGTATAATTTTTGTTATTTCGATCGAAATAAGGATACACAGCAGCTCCGTGCATTCTTTACCAAAATAAATATTCAAGCAATATTTTTTATTATTTGCCGTCTTTTCGCACATTCGCAAGCATCAAACTATACGTAGTTAATGATCAAATGATATCCAAGTATATGCCTAANAAAAGGCATGGAGCAGGCAGACAAACGAACCTTCAACAACTTGAACAGCAACCCAACACACGCTTTCTCATTGTAGTGAGCAAACCATCACAGTTTTCACAACACGTTACGTGTAAGCTGAAATTCAGTTGATTGATAATCAGGTGGTATAAACCTGAATCCGCATTCTTGAGTCAAGGCTGGGAACAACCTGTTCAAAGAAGTTTCTATTATAATGGTCTGTACATTTCTCCCTGTATAGCATATGATTCTTTTATTCATCGTAATTTATACAAGGCTAAACAAGTGCATACCAATAAAACGTAACAAGGCAGCTCTTCGCCTACAAGCTGCTGCAAACCAACTATGCGTTGCAAACTCGACCCCCATATTTTTAAGGAGGGCCCGGTAAAGGGTTACATGAATTCCGCTCATTTCACTATTCATTGTTGAAATTGTTTAACTGTTCCTGACATCCAATGTTTTTCTTTAGTTTGCTCGCACACAACCAGTTCATCTGTTTTACTTGCTGATTTTTAGGAAAGACTACAGGCGCTTTTTTAGAAAAGACTACAGGTACTTAGGAAAGACTACAGGTGCTTTTAGGTGCTGATTTTTAGGAAAGATGCATAGTAAGTGCCACTAAATCTTCATTTGTAAGATTTAGTGGCTCTTACAATGCATGCAACAATAACCTCCAAACCAAATTTTATTTGACCACTTTGAAAATTGTATACTTTCACTTCTTGTAGCAATTGTGGCAAGAAAAAAATACTTTAATCTTTTGTTTGTGCTTTGCATTTGATTATTTCAGCAAAAATCCGGAGAGTTATAAAACCTCCAATAACTCTCCATTTCAGCAATACACAACTTTTTAGTTTGGCTTTCATTCGTGATTCATCGCAATAAAAAGTGGTATCCAAGAATTGCCTCGAAAACGAACATTGCTTAGATGCATTCAATTCATCGGAGAAACAAAATGTTTTCAAAGAGAAGGTTGAAAATGCAAAGAATACATGGATCAGCGATTGAAAATACTTTCGTGAGTTGCCAAATAAATCTATTTCTACATGTCAAATTTCGTAATGACTTGTAGCCAACAAAAAATCCAAAATGACGTTGAATAACCAACAAATCAATGAGATCGGCGGAATTCACCAGCGCTAAATCCAACACAGCGTCATGGATGGTCTCATTTCAAAAGCGTTGAAAGAAACAAAATCATGAAAGTTCTGACTACACGCCTGTGAGAATTGTTTGAGGTCAACAAAATCCAGTAATCATTTGTCTTGAAAATATGCCAAGAAGCAACACTATATTATTTTTCACAGAACATTCTTTAAACGGACAAATTTTTCTCTGGTGCTACTCGTTAAAATTTTATTGAGATTAGTTTCCACATCTTATGTAGTTTTGTTTCATGATATCTGCAAATATTACCTGTAAATCTTTACATTTTGTAATCTGGAAACAAGTATTGAATATCAAAAGGATCTTTGCCAAATTAAAATATCTTTAACAATTTTTAGATTGTCACATCTTCCAGGAAACTAGTACCCATATAAATGAAAATTAACCGTTGGCATGGTCTCAATAAAACGTTAATTTTATTTAAATTATAACACAACTTCACATTGGCTATTTTTCCAAAGTAGACGTTTTTTTTACTGTAAACGAACCGATTTTTGAATCGTAATTGCGGTCCCTTGGTTAAAAAAGGTTGCCTGCTCTGTGGCTGATTGCTTTGCAGCTAAGAAAGTTTTTATCTGAAAGTTTCAAATGCAAGCAAGACTATAATCAGACAAAGTTTTGATAGAAATGTCATGAAACTAAAAACGTCCATATTGTTATCAAGAAAGTATGGACTTTTATATCAAGCTTTAAGTAAACACAAACTTTGTAAACGTCGATATTGTTATCAAGAAAGATACACCTTCATATCAAATTTTGCGTAAACACAAGTAGTTCATGTGTTGTGTAACTAGGATAAATGGGTAAATCATTTTTTTACAAAGCTACTGTTTGAAGAAGCACCTTACAGTCATTATCGTAAACAGGTATTCTTTGAATGTTGACACGGGGTATTCTTGAGAAGTTTTCAATAAATGGTAAGTAATTGAATCGGTAATTAGCTTTAACCACACAGGGCATTTTTAACGTTCGCTTGTGTTTGACTCAGTTGGCTCACACAATATAAGCACTGTATGAAGAGCATGGTCTTTCTTAGAACTATATGTTTTAGGGTTCTCTACTCATTCGTGGTTCATAACAATTAAAAATGGGCCCCTCCGCAAAGCTCATCAAAATGGACACTTGGTTAACTTATTCTTAAGTTCTACACGAGGCAAAACATCTTTAATGATAAAGGTTAGGAATGCTGAAAGATATTGGAAATTATTTTGAGTGTTGCTTTATACGTGTGCGTGAACATGTCTCATTATTGTTGCAACCTCTCCGGTGGCGTTGCATTGATATTGTGATTCACCACGATCGGGATGTGCGTGAAGAACAACACCATTACATATGTAGCGCGAGCAAGCAATAGTAAGAGAGATTGCGAGCATGATCGCTATTGTTGCTTGCTGCCACAGTGCGAAACTTTGCGAATACGCCGCTCGGGATTTCCGATCGCAACAAAATGGTGCTGTAACCAGGATGTGAAGGTCTTGCGGAGTTCAGCCTTCACACAAAGAATGTGCGATCGGTGCGGTTCTTTGTAAAAAGGAGAGGATGTTGTTACAACCTCTCCGGTGGTGTTGCGTTGAATGTGTGATTCACCAACACCATTATATATGTATCGCGAGCAAGCAATAGTAAAAGAGAGATTGCGAACATGATCTCTATTGTTGCTTGCTGCCACAGTGCGAAGCTTTGCGCATATGCCGCTCGGGATTTGCGATCGCAAAATTCCAGAGCCTCGAATACAAAGTAATAATGTGGTTTGGCAAGTCATGAAGCTTGCATTCACGTGAGGTAATCCCCGTACGCTTTCCCTCTTCGTGGTAGGTTTGATCTTTCGAGGAGCGGGGTATTGACAAAACGTGTTGACGGTAATACAAGCGTGCAAAAAACATTGAAAGGATTTCAGGATTGCCATATGTTATGAAATGGTTTGAACCCACCGGTTGCAACCTTCATGGAACATTTAACAGTTATTTCATATATTAAGTGTGTAATCGCCTAACGGTCGTGGATCTGGTTCACGCTATTGTGAAATACTGTAGTGTACAACAAGCCTCTTGATGCACACAACTAGCGGAATATCTAGAGGAATTGACAGAGTAATGTATGACACTTGGGAAGTTAGTAATGTTGTAGCTGGAAAAAGTGCATACATTTTCTTCTGCTCTACATTTTATTTGTAGAAAAATATTGAAATTCATCCAGAGTTTGGTCAATGATGTTGCACTTGGCGTGCAAAAATCTACCATCAGTAAAGTGTGTAAACACATCCCAGCAAACCACATAAAAAACGCTTTATAAACTGTGGAAAGGTCATGGAAATTCCTGGATAATTTTCAAATAAAAAATGTATGGTTACAACCACATATGTCAAACGTTGGCAAAACGTAATGATTTTGAGTGTTGACAAAGTCACTCTGACTGTATGAATTGACATTGGATTTTGTATATAATCAAAAGGGATTTTTAAAATTTCTGCACAAATTCATCCAACGAAACGGAGTTTTACAGCATTGTGTGTTTTCTGGAGTAAAGTATACCTATATATACAGTATACAACAATCAACACATAATTTGCATGCCTCAACAAGGCATGTTTGTTGCATAGCACAACAACAATGCACTCGGCCAGAGAAAAAATAACCAATTGCCATATGGCAGGTCAATCATGTTCCACAAAGCAGTGGAAGCACGTACTTACTTCTGGCATGGCTACTGCATCGATTTTTAATATTGCCATCAGAAATATTGAAGAAGCGAACTAAGTCACAACCTTGAAATCTGTATGAATAAATAATTTTAATTGCATCAGCACATACACAACTCTGTGCACAAAACTTGCATGCGTACCCTATGCTCTAATAAATTTGGCTTTGTCACCCGTCTAACCTCTTGTGTTGTCTGTAATGTTCTTGTTGATCCATCTCTCTCTTTCGGGTAGGTACTTTGCAGGAACAATTTCTCAACAAAATCATTAAAACAGACCGTAAATGTGAAAAATCAAATCGTTCACCTGATGATCTGCGGATCTAAGCGGTATTCTGTATCACGTTTGTGTAATCCCCTTCAAGTATGAACGACACGGTAAAATCAATAGTACTTGCAAACGCTGACTGGTTTTATCAAAAAGCCTCACCTAATGTTTGAGAACATATTCGAAGCCCAGAAGCAGTAGATGGTTATGACAGTGCAAAACATTCCAATATCAACTCAATTAAATCGTTAGTAAATGCGTCTTTCGGTGAAACATCAATTCAGTGTCGAGGAAAACCACAGACGGCCGTTGATTTGAATCACAAGCTGCTGGTTCTCACGGATTTTTGCAGCTAAGTCAGAAATAAATTTCTCAATGTTTCTCAAATAAAATAAACTGGGTCTGCATTATCTTGCAACTTGTTCAGTTCATTTTGTTATGTGCTCGGGGTGAGTGTGTACGTTGCATGCTCTGTGCTCTGTTTTTCGTTACTTACGTTGCGTGCTCCTAGCACAAATTTTTTAATCAGCAGTTTGACCTCCTATTTGTTGTGCCATTTCAATTTCTATGAATCTACCACTGTTTTTTGACATTCAACATTGTGGCAGTCAGTAAAACCAACGACGTAACTGTCGCATTGTCACGTTTGCATGCAGACTCGAATTCGGCCTGCAAAATTTCAAGATACTTAACCCCAACTTCCATCTCTGCTGGAACTAAGTCAAATAACACATAGCGGCGTAAAATTAGCACTGGTATAACGTTTAAAAGGGACACATTTCAGTTCAAAATTTTTCAATGTTGTAGAGCATGTAAGGGTTCGCGACCCCTAGAAATTTCTTGACGCCCTCCTGCTTG
>JGI24021J15306_10006615_pt1 | contig 13994 bp, 7 predicted proteins | sample Ectturendosymbi1_FD_15306 | JGI IMG/M metagenome (IMG submission 15306) | reverse complement strand
AACAACAAAGAAATAGCCCCATGAATTTTTTTCTCAGGTCGCGATGAATCATTCAAAAAAAACTTGACCCGCCCCAGTTGTGTCGTCCTCCCCAGAAAAGTTCCAAAACCAAAATTACTCATTTTTGTTTAATCTGCAAAACTTTCCGCATCGTTAGAGGATTCGAACAGCTATCTAGCTCTATCGGCTGGCGAGTAATGGCCAGTTATGTGCAATCCAAAATAGCTAAAGTTTCGGCTTTTTGGGACTTGAAGGGTTGCAATGATTTCAAACAAAAGCTTTACTGGTTATTACTATCGCAAGTGCATTATCGAAGTTAGCAGCCGTTCGGGACCGTCTTGTTCCTGGATCTTACTGTTGCTATAAAAATGCTGCATTTCACATGCGTTACACTTCAATAGAAATAGAAACGGTTTTAGAGCAATTTTCTGCGATTGGTCTGCATACGTGAATGCGTGCAACTGCATGCATCAACTTTCCTCAAGTTTGCTATCAACCCCCATGCAAAATATTGTGAAGACACTGAGAGTGTTATGGGATGGGAGATTATATATCTTACACTGCTTCAAAAGGTTTATTTTCTGTATTGCTTCTGCATAGTGTCTGGCTGTTTTTCTACACGTTATGACTGGTAAAAAATCTTTATTTAATCTATAGGTCTCACCAAACATTCGTTAGTAATTGCAAACAAGCGGATGACGTTGAAGAATTTAACCTCGACACAAAAAGCTTGGTAACTCCTAAAACTCGACCGGGCTGCAAATACATCTTTATTGCTTTAAACAGTGGATCGAAAGTTAGGGTTTGACCATATAATGTATCTTCAGGATGACATAAAACGTAAAAGATGAAATGCGTTGCTTCTGGCCACATAACCGACTGCAATAGTATAAAAAAGAACGCTCAAGCACCAAATAGCTTTGGAACATCATCTCTTCGTTGCGCACGTGTTTCCAAGCCAACCTTAAGTCGCCTACCTCAAAATTTAACTGTATCGAGCTCGGTAAATTTTTAATAATAGTTCCGAGTCGTTACCGACCTGTACGGCGTGTTCGACTTGAGAGGTCCATTGCAGTAAGGCTTCCGCGATACTCCACACGTGTCATCTGATCCCACAACAAAGTTCTTACTCTCCGCAACCGACCTTTTCCTGCGTCCTGCGACACCGACATGTAAATCCAACAAGTTAACCAAGTATAATATGCTGCCAGGGGAGTATGACAGAACTTGCGAAGGTAACAACAACAACAACACCAAGATTTCTTCTTTCGGAATAAAGATAAAACCATTTGTGAGAAGTGTAACTGGATGCAAGATTCCATTTTCTCAATGTCGTAAAATTAAGCTTCTTAATCATAAAAAGTAGAAGCTAACACCTGGTACTGTTTTTTTACACGAAAGCGATATAAACGTACTTTACATTCAATTAAAATCTTCATCCGGCGCAACAAAAGACTTGGAAAAAATTGACTTTTTTCTGTTACCCATGACACTATTTATTAATCTGGATTCAATTTACCCAACTTACGGTGAATAAAGCAATAAAATTGTAATTGGAATGTAGACATTTTTCAAAATATCAATTAATTGAAATACAACCGTCGAACTACAAGATTGTCATTAAAATTTAAGGTTGATTTGAATGGAAATAAACCAGGTATTTTTTGCGATTCCATTTAATGGTAAATCAAGCTCACAAAAAGTACTAATCACACATCGCTAGTAAGTGTTTTTCTTAAAAATGAAACAGTTCCTTTCGGAGCCGCTTTATAAACGTAATGCTATGTTTTATCATTGGTTCGAACCTTTGCTTTAAGTTAAGGATTATTGTAAGTTTACTATTGAAATAAAGCGCTGGCAAGAAACTGCGGTGACCAGTTCTACAGAGGCAGGACTGATGGTGACTGAAAGCAAAGACTTCCACGCAAAAAAAACTAAACAAAATTTCTATTTTTGTAATTCTAGAAACAATGTTTATCGCAATTGAAAGCTAACTGCATAAAACAAACTCGACTTTTACTTTAAAGAAAATCGTGTCAATACAATCATCAGCTTTCATGCCAAACTTCCTACAGGTGGTATTAAGCTTTTTTACGTTGAAATGCTACATACGCAGACAGATGAAGCAGTTTTAATTTGGAAAAATATGATATAGATTTCGGCAAAAACTAAAAACCGGATGGAAGCTTGTATACGCAAAGCCTCAAAGACGATTAAGAACCTCGAGCAGATCTTTTTCAATTGGTGTTTTGCATATACAACCTCAACTGTTTTATCACATTGAGAAAAATAAATTTAAAAAACACTTTTCAAAACCATTAATGGAGATTATAAAGTTATCCAAGGCAAAGGTGAATACGTAATAATTTCTAACCTTTAGTTTAATTTTTGACACTTACGCTAACACACATCTTGCTTTTTTGGTATTTTTCTGTACTGAATTGTGTTACCGACTTTGTTTTTTCTTTTTTTTTCATGATTTTCTGTTGCGTTGGAAGTGAACTAATCGAGGAGAGACACTGTGACAGCGACTACATACAAACGCTTAGACATGCAATAATAAAGAGAATGATTCACTAGTGTTAAGGCCATCTTATGATTCTATGATGCTATCCTAATGTTTGAAATGAAAAAAACTATTAAAAGCACTCAAGCCGATGTGCTGCGTTCAGTTTACAGTTTGACTTTTAAAAGTTATAGTACAAGAACCAGTTCAAAAAAGTTGGTTTCAACAATGATTTTGACTTAATTTTTAAGACATTTCAAGCTCTTACCGGCGTCAACAAAAGTTTCATCCAATTGATCAGAACCACAGTATTCATAAACGTCTGTAGTTACAATGACTTTGTAGGGCGGAACAGGCTGTAAATTGTGGGCTTCGTACCAGTCTGAAGGCTCCTTCTCCACGTCCGCTAAAACAAAATAGCACTCTGGTTAAACCATGCACTTCGTATAAGCGCAAATGACATCAAACACAGGTGACTCGTATAAAGTTCCAGCAAAAGGGGAAAATCTTTGCCTGAGCTAACAATCTAAGAATGCATCCTTTAAGCTAGAGCGTTTTTTAATGCAGGAATTCGATTTTTTCAAATGATGAAATATGACCACATGACGGAGGAGGTGATAGCCGACGCGTCACAGAAGCATATACTGCATTTCAAGTTGGCAAACCTAAATACACTATCCATTTAAACTGTTGTGTACCACTGTGACGTGGCCACTGCCCACGTAATGGTTTTAGGTCTTACAAATATTGATGGTTTTGAATTGATGGCAGCATCAGCAGTGGCAAAAATACATTGACTTATAAAATCTACTCAACCAGGCCACAGCAATGCATCAATTTATCTAACAGCGTAAATTTTACAATGGTTTTTCTGGCTAAAGGATTGCTTTCCGCATGAGGAAGAGCAGTTGAGAAAAATAAAGAATAAGTCTGTACAAGCTTTTATGATGGGATAAGTGGTCAGCTTGTGAATTTGCCAGTGCAATGCTTTCCAAAACATGAAATCGTTCTTCTCGTATTTATTGCAGACTTTTTAGTTACTTTTAAGTAAAAGATGGTGGAATGCATACCTTACATGCAAAAGAGCAAAATGCTTGTCAAGTTGAAAGACTATTTTTGAATATTCAGAAATTTTTGGAAACGTTGAGCATCAAACTCGCTGTATTTCCCAGACATCTAGTCCGTCTTTTATGTGAGTGCCCAACCTTCGTACGTAACGCTTCCTCACGTGGTGCTGCCACTGGGCACTGCATCGAGATAAGTTTGCTTGCCGAAAAAACTTTGTTTCCGTTTAAGAAGTGCATTTCCAACTACGTCTTATCCGCGCTACACAACCGCTGCGGACCAGAAGTAATGTTGACTGATAACAGCCGAACCAACGTGAACAGCTTATGCAGCAGAAGCGCTTCAGCAATCAGTATTACTGCAAACCATAAATCAGGTGCAGTTGCTTCAAATGATTTAAAATGAAGATAAATGCAATTTTTGACAAACTTTTCACACCGTAAACGTTATTTATTAATACAGATTGTGCTGTTGGCAAAAGTAGTAATAAAATAGAATTTAGTCTGAAAAGAATTTGATGTTTAAATCACAGGTGTCAAGTACCATGTTTACTAGCTGGACACATGAAAGTGTCAACGAAGACATATACAAACGAATGTTGGTTTGGTCAAGATAAGAGATGGATCAGAAACGCCATCGTTTCTTTGTCGGGAGTCTTGCGCATATTTGTAGGAATCAGGTTGCGACATTTCCCAGTTTGTTAGATCGAATGAAAGTTGAAAGATATCAGATTGGCAAACAATCTCGAAGTGATAGCGAGTCACTGCTCCTACGGAGGCACGGACGATACGTAAATATATTCTTAACGAGGGTTCAAAGAAACCTACCGGAAGCATTGAAAGGTTCTGAGGGAATTTCAGAATAAAACAAAAAGAAATAATTGAAATATGAAGTAACGAATTTGCCCAAAATGGTTGAAATTGAGAAAAACAACTTTCAATGATCTTAGACTTTCAAAATGTGCGAAGGTCAAATTTGATATTATTTGTTTTTTGTACAAATTTCGTCGAGAACAAAATGTAAGCATGAACGATTTCGGTCAATATCCACCACGGTTAACACAGTATAACTAACCGCTTATTACATCCAAACTGCATGATTTGGAATTTTCCTATTCATTCTGCATTATAAAAACCCCGGTTAATACATCCAACCAACGCTTAATACATATACATTCGATTCCCTAAGCTGACACATCGCTCTGTACTGTTTGCCATGCCAGAAAGATATGCCAACCTGAAAACTCGTTGCGGAGATATTTTCTTGTTTAATAAATAATAGTACAATTCATCGATTGCATTTTAACCCCTAGGAGCTTGTTTAGTTGCACTTTTAGAAAACCGGTTGCTACAACATCCGGGTCATACATCAAACTTGAGCTGGTCCCGAGGTGGATGTATTAACCGAGCTAATATTTTCAGGACATCTGAAAGTTTGTTTGATCGAAAAATTTTATTCAATACTACGTTGTAAGGGAGAATGTCAATGATTTGTAAGCAAGGATTGGACAAATTGCTTTGCATTCAAAATATTTATTTCACTTTCTATAATTTTCAAAATGCAGATTTGCTTCTTTAAAATCAGCGTTTCTGTTGATTATTACAATCTAACATCTTCGGTGAAACTTAATGAGGGCGCTGTATTTCAGAACACTCACTACAAGGAAATATATAGTTTGCAATTCACTATCAGTGATAGGTGCTAAGCAGAGGTTTTTGAAGGTGTCGTCAAAGCATTGCCTTCTGGTCTGACGGACGGAATGTTCTCGCTTCGCCGTCATACCGAAAACTGAGCTGCGTGGAAACTTGCGTCCGTCCAGACTGACAAAGCACAGTCACAATATTTTATGTGGCTTACAAGAAAATAGACAAAGCTGCATTTGGTTGCGATGCACTGAAAATGCAGAGAGCTTGCAAGGCAGTTGCCGATGCACCTTGCTTCTGCAGATTGCTACTTATCTAACAGTTTTGCAATTGGGTCGCAAGGTTACAAAGCTCACAGCGCGCAAGTATGAGTTAACATCGCTTCGGATTATTTGTAAAGCACAAGTGTTTTCAGTAAAAAGCCGTGACTTTATGAAACAAAGAACTAAATCTCCTGTACGGTAACAACAAAGCTAACAAACCGCCATTGTCTTCACATTGCAATCGCCCTAAAGTTGCAAATAAATAAAATATCTGGCACTGGGTTGATTGTCTCAATGCAGATATTGATATTCGAATGGGCAATACATACGCAACAACAAAACGATTACGTTTAGATATGGTTTCGAATGTTGCTTTCTTGTACTGGCCACAGTCAAACTACCACACAACTTTCCGGTCAACGGTACGATTTATGATACTCACTGCTCACATAGACGACAGTTTAACAATGCATGAAGTCTCCGATGCTTTAAACAACAGTTCATACCGACGAATAAACGTCGGAACAAATGACACGTAGAAAAATTCTTTATCTGCTTTATCGCAAATGACCCCGATATTTTTTCCTTGATGCTACAACTTGCATTTCCTTAAACCTTTGCAGAAGTAGGAAAGGTGCAGGTGATGGGTAGTTTGAGGGGAATGTCCGTTTGCCATCAAGAAGTTTCTTTAATTCATGAATCTTTGCCAAATGTTGAAGAAAATCGCACGCAAACTGGCCAGGAGCAAGCATCCACACTTTAAGTTACTTGGAGTATTGAAAACTGACAGAAGCGTGCTTATTTGCGAGATATTCGACAAATTTAATAGACAACACACACCACAATATTTTAATGCCTCTGAGGACGTGGTCCGTGATTGCTCGAATATGGATGGTGGTATAAATGTTTACAACAGATAGTTCGTTGTGATTTTGTAAACTCCCTTGCAACTTACAGTAGTTGAATCATTGAAAAAGCATACCAGCTATTGAAAGATAGAGCTTTGAAATGTATCAACGTCCTTGAATTCATTTACTGGAATGAAGATATCTGACCTTCATCCAAAGCTAAGTATACAGCTATGACCAGCACCGTATGATATCCGATTATTCAAAAACTGTTTTTTCAAGACAAGTGAGATTGAAACCATAAGTGTGGTTTCAATTAAACATCATTTCCAATCAAATTGGTCTTAAATGAATACCACGTCAAACAACGATTGCAGATGAAGATATTGTCTGACATTGTCCGTGACCCAAGATAAAGTGCACTCTGTTGGTTGTGCACAACAGCGTTTGTCGATTTGCTGGTTGGCACAACATTTTGTGCTGGGCACAACAGCATTTATTTATTTATTTATTTATACATTCACTCCAAGACCCGTTTCACATTTTTCACCCATGAAAGGCAGCGCATGCGCAAAGACATTTTAATTCAATCAAAATTGACTTTGTCGTGAAAGCGTCTGTGGCGGGTTGACCTGTAAATAAAACGTCACCTGGGAGGAGCTTCTAGTGGTGAAAATACGGAATAGCGATTACTATGTAGCCTGGTCCTGCACGACAGCGGTATGATATAATTTGAGTTTGAATGAGGGCAACACAGTTTTGACTTGATGGCAAGGAGAATATAGGGTTTCACGGGCACTTACCCCAAAGAATACCCATNACAAAGTCCTGATTTGCAAGCAGTGGNGGATGCATGTGGAACATACGTTGATAATACTATNATTGGTTAAGTACAGTACATAACTTTCGACGACANGNGGCAGCTGAAAAGTAATGCGATGTCAAANAAAGCTTGCCGTGGATGATGTATCGATCGCAGTGAATAAGTTTGCAAACGAGACGAAGACCATTTAGAACTGACCTCCATCCTCGCACACAATGACACTCAGACTTGCGAGCGGTCCGTGAGCATCCGAGAAAACACAAGGGTTCTTGACAGTGATGGTAGCGGCGCTCACAAGCGGTGCGCGCTTTCCTGTTTTGGGATCTTCGTCAGTTACAAGCGCTGGAATCAGGGGAGGTACAGGCGCAGCTGCAAAAGGACAGGTAAAGAATCTTAACTGAAAGTGCGCAAGTGCGAAGTCACGACACAGCCGTAATTGATCTGGTTTAGAAGCACGATGTACGTCTTCAGCGTAGAAATCTTTCTAGACATCAGAGCAGCGGCGCGGTACTTACAAGGAGTAAGATTAAAAGCTATTTATGCACGGCTGTGTACATTGGGAGCTGCAAGGCTGACAATCGAAAAAATAACTGAGTCGTATTTAGAATTATTATTTTACTTTCAGGGCATGCAAATTTTCAGTGGAATAATTGTCTTGCGTTAAAAATTAAAGAAGTAAATGAACCAGAAAAATAAGCGAAGTGTCGATATTTTGGAGCAAGAGCTCTGACCTGTTGAAATATGGCGAAACGGAAAGCTATTTTCTCGTGAAAGTTTTGTAATCAGTCAAGCTTCTCACCAGAGATTGGCAATACAACCGGTTCCGTCCAAAGCGACCATGGTCCAGGGCCTACTTTGGTCGATGATCTGACTCTGAAAGTGTAAGCTCTTCCCCCAAGAAGCCCGACGACCGGCCAGGAGTAAGGCTGTTCAGATGTAGTGGGTTGCAGAAGGTTTTCAGCGTCGATGGACAGTTCGCTGAATTCCTGACTCTGAGCGTGATAATGATTTCTGTAAGGAGCTGTGTGCACGTCTCCCTACTTCACAAGCCATAACTTTTTCTAATAGGAAAAAGCTGACTTTGAGACTGAGCGGCAGCTCTGAGGTGCTCCAGTTTCAATGCCGCAGCCTTCAGGGAACTTGATACTGCGTTTTTAAGATTTTAATTTCCACTCTCGTACAGAACATCACTAACATTCAGGCTTGAATTCCCGCTCACTCTCAATGATACTAGACAGCAAACACATGATGGAATTCTTTACTAAACAGTGCGACATGAACGAAAACTCGTTCGTAAGAAGTCCTCCAAATCACTTTTATTGCTTTTCTATTGGTTCATGAGTTTGCGGGGCTTTACAGTACTTACCTAAACACAACGGGAATTTGACACAAACTTTTAAAATCGACAGTTTCAATATTTATACAGAAAATCAACAAACGTGCTTTATTCGGACGTAACAAAATTTCGATTAGATTTTATCCCAAAATAATGGTACTGTGCCGTACTCACGTCTTTCAGTCGATATTGTATGTCGTACTGAACGATTTTGCCGTTTGGATCACGCGGTGGTTTGAAAAGCACTTTCGCTGCAGTCGAGTTTCCCACTTCCAGAGCAACGTTGATGTCATCAGGAAAATCGGACGGCACTGAACAAGTTGGCGACTCAGGCAATTCATCTTACTTTTTTGTAGTCACAACCAACAGGGTTGTCTCAAGGAGTGCCATCTTATACACAGCAGTACTTCACTAAGTGTGTTTGCATGAGGAAGCATCAACACTTGTATCTCTTTTCGTAATATCTTTTTTCATCATTGGAAAAAGGTCAGCTTTTAACAACGGTTTATCTGGCTTTCCAATCATTGTTGGCAGCAAAACTTATTTATGTTTTGATCAAAACTATCAGAATTCCTATCCCGTGTCGTCTCACTGTTCATGAATGCGCTGCAATCTTTAAAAAATTTGCTGCACTTTTGGAACTCGGAAAGAGCGTGAAAGAGCAATTTAGATCGCAGGGCTTCTAGTCATGGGCACCATTCCTAATGCATTTGACAGAAAATATCGGTTGAAAGAAGAATTGGAAATTTTACCATATCATCTATTTGTTTGAGATAGGTATTTGCCTCAAAACGGTTGTTTGATGCCAACAGGTTCTACAACGTTCTTCGTTTCATACGCCATGTATTTAACCACCTTTCTTGAAGATTTTACACCGTACAACGAAAACCTACTGGCTTTTGTAAAAAATATGTTTACAATGCAGAAACAAGGCAAAGAAACACGAGAGTTCAACATTGTTCAAACAAGCGGCCAAAAGCATTGATATAAAAATGTTATACAACATATTGCTGCGTGCACAAACTGCTAAGTTCCGTTTAAAAACATAACGTACCATCTTCTGTGGTGGTAACAGATACCGGTTGCGATTTAATTTCTCCTTTTGATGTAACAGCTGCAACTGTGACGTCATAAGTACTATGTTCGTGCAAACCTCGCATCTCGTATTCACGGGCAGTTGCTTCNAGCCTCGGGCTTTCNGATATCTGCATCATAAAGTTTTGAAGATACAAAATCCGAATGCATAAAAGAGGTAAACTGCGTTTTAAACCACACTGGAATAATGTCAGTGCAATGAGGAAGTTTTTTTTCTTATTAGTAGCGAAATCACAAAATTTTTGAAAGCTTCACCATTCTAAGCAAGCTTTATACGCCAAACATGTTTCCAAACCCNTCTATNATCCCACGCTAGTCTTGAAAAGACATTTTTCTTGACGACATCATCAGCGCGCATTTCGAGGTACACAACAGTTACCTTAAGAATTCAGCAACGCTCACTTTTTGCACTCCTGCCTAAAATAAAGTTTTATTCCAAGTCTATTTTCTTGCTTATTGATGCTTGTCAGGAACCTTTTTTTTGCTACTGTCTGCGCAAAAAATAGAAAAAAGGCTGTCTTATACATTACTTGCTTTATTCCGAACTAAGGAAGACTTTTGACAGCATAAATATCATGAACGATCCTCACAAACAACATTTTTGACTGCACGTAAGTTCTCTCAGTGGCTGCCTTCATTGCAGTGAAGTGACCAGACTTACAGTGTACTGTATTAGCTCTCAGCGACTGTTAGCTGCTGCTTCAGGTTCACGATAATTAAAGTACAGCATTCGATACTAAACGACTTCATTTATAGTTGCCACGAATCAATGATCTGTGAAGTTCAATTCTGGCATTTTGCAACATGGCAATAAAATCGACAAAATGTTTTTGAAACAAACTTCGAAGCAGCTTTTTCTGTGAATCAAAGAGACGCTCCCCGCTTGCCAGAGCTTTCCAAGGCAGTTGCTTTAGAAACTGGCTGTTGCACTTTTGCACCAGCCATCAACATCGTGGTCGGGGCAACATTGGACGCAATAATCGCCTTAGCATTCTAAGTCGATAAGAGAAAAAGTAAAGCGTTGCAATGCCTACAATGCGATTTCATCCCGAGAGCAATTGCTTGGGAGCAACCTTTCAAGATTTGGGGATAAGAAGACTCATGACCGGATGTCACTCAATCCAGCGGCAGCCTATCTTCACTGGAAAGGTGAATGCGTGATGGGCAATTCAACGTGAGCAACTGGTGGTCGTCATTGCTTCCCAGAGCAAATGAAGACCAGCCTGCCCAAGTGTGTAGCACCACATCATGGTTGGGTCCGATCTGTTTGCTTTTCTACTCAAAACCTGCTGCGATCTCGTCAGAGTGCCACTTATGCGCTTCCAAAGTAGTTTTTTTAAATTCTCTTGTGCTTTGATGCTCATTGCTAGTGCTGTTTCACCAACTTCCCTTTCAGAACAGCTTATGATTAAAATGTTTGCTATCGTTGGTTAGCAAACGCAAGTACGATACAATTAAGCAGCTAGAATATCAACGACGGAATGTTAGAAAACGCATGAAGACACGATAAGGCATTTGAAAAAAGTTTGCGAAATATGTATCAGGTTTTGATTTGTTATGCAATTAATAATCAAACCTGAAATACAAGAATGCCAATTTAAGTATTTCGTAATGAAACCAAACTCTGCCGTCAGAGTTTTTTAAGCTGTCTTTCAGAGAAACATAGGTACAGCTAAGATGCATTTCAATGTACATACATTCAATAACCCACGACGCCGGCAAGTGAGTTCAACAAGCGACAAATGTCCTTAGCGCAAGTCTACATTACTGAAAAAGCTGTGGAATTAAGCAGTTGAAGTTAACTGCGAAGTCGTAGTGACGCTGATCACGACTACAAGCATTGCAGTCACCGACCCGTTACTGGTAATCAGTCATAGAATCATCCCATCGGAAATTTCATGGTCACGTGCTTGCAAAAACCAAGTGGCGCGCATTGCCAAAGAATGGACTTATCGCGTTTTCGCCGTTAAGATGAAGCAGATCCGCACATCTGTTGCACGTATTCACAGCAGACAATCTTACATAAAACATCGATTGGATCGGGATTCGAAATAGCGGTGATCAATCACCACTCAGAAACGAGGGCTGCAGACGAGCTAAGCACCATGATGTATGGACCAAAGTCCTGTTATAAGCTGCAAGTCCAGACAACGTTGAATAGCCCAAGAACAAAGGTTAGGTAGAACTTCATTTAAACAGAAACAAAAGTTCACAGAGCTATTTTTCTTTTCACTGTCATCAATATCTTTCTAGGAAGAGTGATGGCAAGGTAAAGAACAAGGTTTAGAGTTTTATAAGGAGAAGGTTGAAAGCTTCATAAAGGATAGACACCAGGTCCAGCTTTTTGCTGCTGTGCATCATTCATGCATTGGAGATACAAGTTGATATGCAAACTCGCTTTACAGATCTTAAAATTTCAGCGCTAATTAAACTTTTGTAAGCTTAAAAATCACGCTGCATATTTTAAGCAGCGTGGTCAGTGAATCAAACAACAATTTGAAGATCACTTAGCAAGCCCGAATAAGCAGTTTTCATGTTATTTACATCGCGTTTCAAGTTTAAAAATTATTTCAAATATTTGCGGCAATGGTGAAAATTAGGTGGAAAACAAATACCTTGCTGCGAGACTGAACTTGAAGAGTCGAGCGCTTTGTACAGCGACATTGAAAAAGTTATTAAATGTTGAGTGGGCCTCTAGCATAGTATTGACATTGCTCGGGTTCAAATGTACCAGTGGCATCGCACCAATGATACGTCTCGAGACTGTTTAACCATTTTTACCATTTATCGCTACATTCATGCAGAGTTTCGCAAACACTCGGTCCAGTATACGGTAGCGAAGTTCGCAACCAGATAATCACACGATTATTTGTCAATTTCGGCAAAAAGAAATGAAATTTGATGTTCTTTTTTTACATGTTGTTCAATGTTTGGTTGGCCTAGGCATGTTTTGCCACGAGGCCACTAACTGCAACCCCAATCCCATGTGATGCTTTGAAATTGGTCAAGGAAAAAGTCGGATCACCATCACCTCCACTTCTTGCTGTGTTATGTTCGCAGCACCCTTGCCTGCGGTTGTGGTCATTTCCAATTGTTTGATTTTTGACCTAGCAAATGCACTCTCTCGCAGCAATCGAGCTGTTCTGATGTTACCGTGCTGACTTATGTGGGTTCACCAATTGCTGCTTTTCGAAAGTAGCAGTGAGCACTAACAGGTGAGGCGCTGGTAGGTGCTGTCCGCAATTCAGCTGGCTGTGGGAAACAGAGAAGGTTCACAAGGAAATAGGTTTTTGTGTCATTTTGGCCTGCCCTTTTCGTCTTTTATAAGATAAATATCGTCTTCATCGACGATGCAAATGCGGTATCTTCATATAACCACGAAAAAGCAGAATGAATGTAAGTGTCTCATTTGACTGCTTGGTTGTAGCCTACAGACGCAAGCAATACGCACCCATCTCTTCTGATGCACTTGGGATACCAGATCAGAAATCTCTTCTGCGCTACTGTCATAAATCGTCACAATGCCTATCTGTTTAGTTGCCCACCTTGTATCCATTTGCGAAGTTTGAAGGCAATCACCGTAGCAAAGTTGAAGAAGCTGCAGTTGTGCAAGAGCGGTACGTACACATCAGTGTCGAGAACTTACCTCTTCCTGTATGTTTAAAAACTGTTCGCTTGAAACAACAACATGGTTTGATGCAGTGGTAAATTACTAAAAAAACAGAAGAATTTCCTAAGCAGGAATGACAAAAGCAGAAAAGACAAACCAGAGCTGCAGCAATGGCTGTTTGACAGGCTACCGAGAGAAGTCAGGTCCAGGAAATATGCTTTGGCGAATACATGTTGGCAAAGGAAACATTTGCTTTTCCGAGCAGGTAAAATCAGTTAAAGTCAGGTTCGACTGAGTCTCGAACAGAAGGTATGAGGTGCTTTTTCGAAACGTTAATTTGCAACATGACATTTCTTGAAGTTAAAAAATAACTTTTGCGACAGCACACAATCTATGCTGCTAACACAGCATACTAATTTTAGTTAACGGTGACATATATTTGCAGTTCAAATTTGAAGCTTGAAAATGACGAAGATTGCATGAATTTTTAGAAAACACATGAAAACAGCTGTGATCCTTGAAGTTCAACAAAATGTAAAATGTAAATGAATGTCCATTTTCTCAATATGCACCAAGTCAGCCTATAGGATGTACAGTAATTCAACGAAATCTGAGAGGTCTGAAAATGAGAACCGAAACCTAAGCCAAGCAACAGCACTTAAGTTTTTAAGATTGTTTGTAAGTTGCGCGTTTTAATACAGTAGCATTTACTGAAATGGATAAGCTGCTTGCGCCACGCTGTGTGTTGTACTTTATCCCCTATACTAGTCTTTCTAAGCTTTACGCCCCACTGCGGACCACTTTC
>JGI24021J15306_10006611_pt1 | contig 13997 bp, 7 predicted proteins | sample Ectturendosymbi1_FD_15306 | JGI IMG/M metagenome (IMG submission 15306) | reverse complement strand
TATCTCGTGACCCTAGCGGTCACGCGTTAATCGCGTGATTACGTCGTCATCGTACGTCAGTGTACGTCATTTTTCTTTGAATAATAATTTTCCGGATTCGCCGGTAGTTTCGTTTATGGTTTAAAACGTAATTCGGAATATTTTCCGTTGTTGCTCGTTTTCATCCGTTTGAATCGGAAATCTTACTTACAAATCGGAGCCACTTATTAATGTAAATGATTTCTAATGTCTTGTGGGTTACTCTCTTCCTAGGTGTGACTTGCAATACAAGTGGAGTATACATATGCGATAGTTTGAATAAATACACAATACAACGTCCTTGTAAACCAAGTGTCATTAGTTGTTACTTTGTTCCAACTTCATTCTCCTGGAATTCAGTCCATTCGGTGATGCAACTTTTAACATTCTACTGCTTTTTCTTCGTCGTTACTATTTAATGAGTTTATCGACAAACTTCCAAGTTGCTTTCTGAACTTGCTTTTAAAGACTTCCTTTGTTTGTATTTCAGAGTCACAAGACGTTTCATGTTGAGGATGCAACGCGAACTTTAACACCTACCTAACGCAATCGGGTACAGAACTGCCCGGCCACAACGAATTTTGTATTGATTTGAGTAAGTTCAACTCCTTCAATGATGTCACATAGGCTATAATGACATAAAAACGAACTTACTAGAAACTTGTTTACTTACATGTTGCTAGCTAGATCGGAATTTGAGCTTGAGCACCTTTCTTTTCCATCTTCAAGAACAACTGGCAGAAAAACGCTTTTTGAAATTCGCAGTATTCTGCATTGGCATTTGGTGCTGTCGTAGTTGAACGTCAGGTTAGTCAAGAATTGGATTGCACAAGCATACTTTTTCTTGGAGGTTTGGCCCAGCATAATATGCTTGGCTAATTAAATGTAATGTTGAAGATGGTTACGAGGGAACAAAATCTACTGCTGCCATGCCTTGCTGTTATAACAACTCTTAGTTTATTGGCTCGAGGTAAGTGTTGAAGAAGTTGATGAGCTTTCAATTACAAAATTTTCGGAAGCATCACTGTTGTGCTCCTGGTAGTTTACATGTGACCCCAGCTTTAACAGCCTATAGTATACAGCCTGTAGACTAGGTTAATAGTCTGTCTTAGTCTTCCCTGAAACATAGAAATGCGTTGGACTAATACCGCCTGCACAGGGAAGTGTTTTTCAACCGCGGTTCCGCTGAACCCCAGGGTTCCGCGAGTGCCTGCCAGGGTTTCCGCCGAAACAGACCGAATTTGCCTGGGATGAAATTCGCAACCACAGTTCTAATGGTTGTAGCAATGACACTTGGATCATTGCATAGGGTTCCATGAGCAACACAAACATTTGCGTAAGGATCCGCTGCAGCAAAAAGGTTGAAAAACACTGGCATAGGCAAGCAATTAGTAACACAGTGCAGTGGTGTACTAAAAAAGGTGCAGGGAGGTATAAACACTCTTAAAACCCTGCTCATGTGTTCTTTGCCCAGCTGCGGCAAAACGTTTTCAATTGTAGGGAGACATAGAATGACCCTTTAAGGCTGATTCTACTAATAACTGATTTTTTCTATGCGCTATGTCGAGCATGGTGTTTCCAATTCAGGGGAAAATTAAAAAACCCGGGTTTCGGGTAGCTGGGCAAAGAAACCCGGGAAAACCCGGGTTTTTTCAGGTTTTGAAATGAATATGATTTTGAGCGATAAATCTCAATATCATTGTGAAATTACTACTGTTGGTCCCTACGCAATTTATTAGCGAATTATTAATTAAGTTATGCACAGTTTTTCATTAATGTTTATAATACTGACGCATGACAGTCAAAGCACACTTTCATCATTCAGTCTGTTTCTGAGTTTCGCGACAAATAGTGCCGTGGCTGAAAAAGCCCTCTCTGGTTCCATTGATTTGTGCTTGATTGTAATCAAGGCATGGAACACTTTTTCAAGGTTATTTTGTAGCCTCAAAAAGACTCGTTTCCTTTTTCATAATTTACGATCGGATCTCTTCCTGTGCTGGAATAGGTTTGTGGTCTTCACCCTCATGGATTACATAGGTTCTGTGCTTTGATTTTAAATGGTTGATCACGCAGTCGGTGCTTGAACCACCTCCTTTTTGTATAACGGAGCGCAAATTGCACTTTGGTGTTGGTTGAGCCTGTCGCTTCTGAAGGTCGCTTCTAAAGGAAAGCCAAGTATTTTGTAGAAACTTATTGCAAACCGAAAAGGAACGAATCGATTTTGCAAACAATCACAGCTTTTATATAAATTAACACATAACAGCTTACAAATGAACTAACTAGTCTACGAAACTACGGCATACGTTCGAAGAACTACCTCTCGCGGTAGTTATTTAATTAGGTTAGCGAAGAGACTAAAGTTCGCGTCGACACTTATCATGTGCAAAATGACGTCACGATCCATCTAAATAGGTCAGTTGAACGAAAATATAAACGGACCAACAACAAATGTACGATGGTCACTGAACAAAGCCCGTACCTCGTGTCTCATGATAATAGTTGAAAGTTCAAACGCGCTAGTTTGGCCGTTACACACATCAATCTGCGACTTCAGTGTTATCAGAATTACTAACATTTGAATGCAACAGCAATTGCAGGTTTTTTAAAATACCCGGGTTTGGTAGTTGAAAAAAAAACGGATTTCGGGCAGGAGAAAATAGCCAAGAAAACGGGTATCGGTTTCGGGAAAACCCGGGCTGGAAACACTAGCAGGCGCGGACACAGGGGGGGGATGCAGGGGATGTATCCCCCCACCAGACCTAAAGAGGTGTTGACATGGTACTTAATTTCGTTGAAAATCATCGCCAAAATATTTTTGTACTGCACACTACTTGATCACTAAATATGCTAAAAAATAATTTATGCTATCAATTAGTCAAAAACGTTTCTTCGTTTCATTAGACGAGCTGGCCTTATTTGTGGAACCTGATATAAAATAGTCAATGATCGCATGGGCGTCCGCGGGGGGCTAAACGGGCATTTTCCCCCTGGAAATTGGGATTAAGAACCACATATTTCTGGAAAAATCTGAAGTCGGCATCTTGATTCAGATTAATTGATTTGATTCTTGCAATGGCAGTTTATTTACAGGTATGGAACTCACACTGCACAAGAGTCAGGTTCACAGTTATAGTGTCATGCAGTGATGAGCTTACTGTTCACGCATGTCCCTTCTTTAGCCTGCAGAGGCGGGTTGCGAAAGTCGCGAGCGGATTTTTCTGCTGTTGGTCTTCATTGCGTAACAATAAAATGGCAACAAATCTGCAAAGGTTCACTTTGGATCACGGTAGCAGGCGATTTGTTGCATGAGACTGTAGAACGCACACATCTTGGCAGTCAGTGCAGCAAGATAGTGACATGCTGATAGCGGTAAGCCACTTACATTTATACTTTGTGAAAAGAAGCATGAGTGAATCTGTAGTAATGCTTATAGGCATAGCCAGTGGAAGGCCTAAGGGACCATGCCCCCCCAAATTTTTAGAAAATATATTCATTTTGTGCTTTGAGAGGCGTTTTTCTAAGCAACATAGTATTATTCGCCTGAAATGAAACATTTTGGTAAGATCGCTGTTATGTGCCACATTATTGCTTGTTGGTTCCGTAGCGGTGAAGTTTTATCACTCAAGCGTCTTCTAAACCAAGCTTAGACTTGTTTCCTCGTAAATGTACTTATGCGAAAGTGATTGATTTACACAATATGGTCCTGTGAAGCATTGGGNTCATTGCAAATCAATATCGCATCCCTCCCCACCAANTTAGCCTGTGTCTGCTNCTGAACACTAGTCGAGCATTCTTTTCGAAATTTGCATAAGTTTTGCATTTTTTGAGTAAAGAGGGTGGGAGGATTACTCAATTCGGCCTTGCATATCCGACGTGCAACAAAAAGGTTAATTTGGGCAAATCGTTCTGGAAATTTTACAAGAAAAGTTACAGTGCTCAAATTTGTGCTCAAAACAATATTTCCACATAACGGAACAGTATTGCACACAATTTCACATGTTTGTGATCGGACTTGTCATCGTAATCATCATTTGCCCTTTTTGAGCCTTTTATAAACCTTAGGACGCAGTGAAATGCCAAATACATTTGAAAATAGCATATCTTCATGTCTCAAACAAAATTTACTCTGTTGCGTTGCGTGTGGAACCGCAAGCTTAGAGTAGAATTCCATTTTGATGTTCAACCGACCGCCAATAAAGGCACCTTGCTAGTAAAGGCTACTGGCGGAATTTCCGCATTTTTCCTGCCGTTTTAGTGGCTTCAGTATGCCTACCTCTGCNATTTTTGGGGGAGAAATTAAGTTTGGTTTTGAGAATAACAGTTTTTCGAAANACAACCAGCTTGTTTTTGCGGGTCAGATGAGTTTAAAAATAATCGCTGAGTTGTTGAAAAACACNCCTAGTCTTCTGAAACGTTTCCCTAAGCCTCGGTTAGAGTGGAAGCAATGTTTGCCCAATTAGGTCTATGATACCAAAGGTGTACATTTTCTTGTAGACCTGAGCAGCCGCAGATTGTTGTAGCGTTTACGCTACTATCTTCGTTGCTCTCAAGGAGGTAAGATATAAAATTTGACTGTTTTATGCTGCGACGCAGCAGTGGACATATAAGTTACTTTGTTGAGGGTGACACGCTTTCAGATTGTTACACTCTCTTCAGCTTCAGCATAAAAAACTTCCTACCAAAAATTTACTAAGTGAAAGTACGCGTTTTAAGCAAGGTTGCCAGATCAAAGTCCTTATTTTTAAGATTTGTGCGTATTTTACAATACAATGTGTTAGATGGAAAGTCATTGCGAATATTTCTAAAAAGGCTTATGTTTCAGTTCTGATGTCATAATAACGCTTCACAGTTTCCTGAATCCTAAACACTTTTCTTTGCAAAACTAAACTAACCAACTGAAATTTGAAACGACTGCCAAGGGGATATGGCAAAGACTTCAGGGAGAAAACGACTGCTGGGAAGATGTATATAGCGCTCTCCCCATGAGAGTACTTTGAAAACTTTGCTACTATCACTTNTACAAATAAGAGCTGAAGATGCCTGCTCAGTGGTCATGGGTGTAGGAGCCAGGGACCGAGTTTGCTGAAAAACTTTGGGGGGAACAAACCTTAGTGTTTGCGTTTCGATGACGTCACCATGTTCATTCAACCGTAGTACGACCTTTTTGTAGAACTGGCCAACTTGGGGGCACATTGAATTGACACCCTCCTACGCCCATCGTAGTAGTATATCAACTCGTAGCGCATACCGGTACACAATGGTGTTATATCTAGATATCTAGCATTAGCACTGCATTTAATATGGAAAGACATCAATTCTGAGAGCTTAAAGAGACACAATTATGCTAAAAAATTGTGATAATCGATTCAAATAAGGTCAGCTTGGATAAATAAAATATCTGCTACTAGTAATTCATCACCACATGAATCAAATCAAAAACAAAGCGCAAGATCTTTTGGTAAATACTAGCAGGGCAACCAAGCACGTAGCCAGAAATTTTATTAGGGCTAGGGGAAACAACAACCGAGTTTCAACATTTTAATATTTTTAATGCTACTTGTTTATAAAGCATCATCCATGAAACGTGCACGTTTTCGGCATTTTCTCTTGAACAATTGTGTTGAGATTTAAACCGACAAATAAAAAATCTGCTTTCATTGAATTGACAAGTTTTAAAAGTTTTGATAGTAAAGTTTCAAGCTTCTACTTTGGATCAATGCCTCCATTTGCTCATAAACTTTTCTTGCAAAAGCGCTAGTAAACCTCTCAATGCCCAACATTGAACTCGAGCAAGAACCCATCGCGGCCGCCATTACGATTACGCTTGTTATACTGTATTTACACGCTTCTGATGTACACCGACACAGCAGGTTTTACCGAAGCCGAACAGCAACTTTGCTCTGAGGCATTGACATCCGCAGTAGGTCTTCTACAAACATTTCGCGTATATAAGAAGTGGATCCCGTTGCTGTTCGGCTTTTTTGAGCAATTAATTCGCGTCTGTAAGTGATAACCGTATACTCTAGGGTCTTTCAACGCGTTTGAAAAATGTTTGGATTTTTGACAATCCGTAAGATCTTTTGGCTATGTTCAACCAATTGCGTAAAACGTTTGTAGCTACTTTAAACTTACTTCGTTTAAATTGTTTGATGTGACTTTGCTAAATTTAACTGACCTCATTGAAATAGAAGATGGAATTAAACTGTAAACACAATAGTATACCCAGTATTACAAAACTTATTGACCATGCTCAGCTGCAACTAAAGATAGTTTAGCACTGCACGTAATTAAATTTGTACAAATTACGGGCTTATTGAAAATACAATGACTTATCTGCGCAATTTGAAGACCTAATGGGAAAAAATTCAAATTTAGTTTCATTTTAGTCACATGCGCTTTGCCAACAAGACAGATTGCAAGCTCAAAGATGAATAGTAGGGGAGGATAACGACGCAGTAGCCTCGGGCCCCTGTTTTTCAGAGATACCGTGCCCCCCATTTGAGAGCTTTGCATCGTTGTTTAGTTAAAAAGGTTATGGACCACTCCACATTTAAAGAATCTCCGAAGCAAGTCTTATGTTTTTCAAAATAAAGCAAAAATTATGGGAAAATGTGCCAGAGGAGGCAGCTTTCAATTGTGAAGCTGGAAAACTTTACAAAATTTTGTTCCTTTCGTATGTATCATGTGTTTTTGAATTTAGTTCATAAATTGAAATGTGAAACATCTTTAACTCTTTTATCCACGTAATTCCACATCTACCTTTCGCAATGGCGATATTTTGGGGCACTTTTCTGAGAGCTTGCCCCTAAATTTTAACATGCACCCCTGTGCAATTTATCTCAGTATCCGTAAGCAATGGCAGTGTCAATTCCCTCAGCCCTTGCAAAATGGAAAGCATCTTGCTACTTACGTTAGATTTTGCTGCTGACTCTTCTCGTTGCAGTTAAATGATTTCAAATTATTTACTGTAGGATAGGGTGGCAATTGACTTCAAATGAAAGTTGAAACACTGAGTTAATGAACAGCAGGTCGGAGTCTAATATCTTGAAAATATTGATTTTTTAATCGCTGACAAGGCAAAGGGAAATCATTGATGAAAACGTTAAGGCTCCACATAATTGTGATTGAACCGTCACAATAAATATAATCACAAATAAATATCTAGAATGAATGCTATTGCTGCTAAACAGTTNCTATGGCGCAATGACGAAGACTGAATCTGAATCATCGCTTCTTAGCCAAAGTTTGAGCTTCAAGATATNTGAAATTTATATCACCGCTATATTCACGCATCTGCTGTAGTTTNAGAACTGTACAACAACAAAAATCTACGATATTGATTTAAGGCTACGCTGACACTGGAAACAAGGATAGGTTATATTTGTAACACCCACGGTTATCAGAAAGGAATTTGCGATAGTCTTGAAATGAAGCTTACATAACCATTAGGTGGGATGCAGTAAGCTGGTGCGCCAAAAACAGCTGCGAAAAGCGTTACTCCAATTGTTGTTACGTGCGGTCATTGATTATGATTACAAAAGGTCAGATCAAGTTTGTGTTCGACTAAAATCTGAAGTAGGATAGGTTCCTTGAGGCAGTTTCGTTGATTTGCGCTGAAGTATTTCTTTGGCTTGTACTTCAAATATTTTATTAACCTGAAAACGTTGGAATTGGGGGTGGCATTGCCCCTTTGTCCCCCATAGCTACGTGCCTGCTAACCATATTCTGATTGTAGGCTACAGACCAGTGCAGGAATTCTTGATTGAGCGTAGCTCATGTGCACACCGATTCGGTAATTCAAATTAACTAACACAATTTTCAACAATCATGACAATTCAGTTTACATAGGAACTCTTTGTACTGTTTCTACAGATAATCCAGTGATAATGCTGATTTTTCTCAATTATTCCCTGGTGTTATCCTGGGGAAACTTTTGCAACAGCAATGTAACCATGAAATTTGCACGACTACATTACTTTTTATCACAAAATGTTGGGGGGGCCAAAAGATATTATGTCCCCCTTGTCCAAACGTTGTCGGGGACATGTCACCCGTCCCCCCCATAAACTCGGTCCCTGGTTGGAGCGGGCAAGTTTTGGAGGTGCGAAGGTTTTTGCCCGACATTTCCCGAAAAGTTTTTGTGTGACTTTTGCCTATAAATTATCTTCCACAAAGATCATGAAGACCTTTTTTTGATATGACCTCCAAAAAAGGCATTCATGTGTTTTTCTGCAAACGTTGGGCGCCATATTTGAAATCAAGCAACGTTGGACGACATTTTTGTCCAGATTTTCATTCGGGGATTTTGTCCACATTTTCAGGGATATTTCCCAGATTTTTAGGGATTTTGCCCGGATTATCGGCAAACTAAACGTTTTAGGGGTGCGCTTACACACCCGCTTCCTACACCACTGTCAGTGGTCAACATATCCTGCTAACATTCAAATGTCTGATTCTTTGCTGAGAAAGGTTTTCTTTCGATAGATCCTTTTATGCGATCTTAGTTATATTCCAAAGCTTCACAAAATTGATTCACGTGCAATCTGTTGCGAACGTTTAATGTCATTTGAACAATAAGGCTATAATTGATTACTAGTTATAATTTGTTTAATACATTCAATTTCACGCCCATTGTTCACCTGGGGAGGGCAACGGCGACAGCAGCTCTAGGAGGACTCGAAATATCTCACTGTGTTCAGCAATTTCAGATAGTTCTGCTGACTCCATACCAAGATGGGACCAAGCAAGGCCGAAGGTGTAATCAAGCCACCTGGCCCTTGGTCGACCTCTGGGCCGCTTATCTTGGATGTTACCAGCAGGTCTTGCCTCGCAATCTTTCGTGGGACATTCTGGACGCATGGCCGAACCAGAGTAGCTGAGATCTCTCTTCGGAGAAACGACTCGACATTCAAGGTGTGTCACTCCACAAAGGCGACACAAGTGAATCAAACAGCAAATTTTTTATAGGAAATCAATTTCACGTAACACTGCGCATCCTCATTCCTGAAATCTTATTTTGAATAAGAATCACTGTTTTATCACTGAATCCCTGTTTTAGAGGGTCATGTGATGTAACCAAGTTGGTACGCAAGCGGATTAACATGCAATATCGCCTAAAGTTTAGACGAACAATGTTGAAGACCACACATACAGCAGCGCTTAGGCACCCATTTTCTTAAAGTGACGCAGATGTAACCTATGCCCCACACGCACGCACTTCGCCCTCCATGAAAGTGTGCTGATGGTAAGGCAGATCAAGACGACCGGACTTCACAGAGGTTTGTGTCTCTCATATCCGACCGGAACTTGAAAACTTTTTCGTACAGCTTTCTTCACACCGCGCGCCAGGCAAGGAATCTACTGTCTCAATTGTTATAAGTCAGCAGCTCCCAAAGCATGGGTCGCAACCCAAACATGGGTCGCGAAGAGTCGAAAAATGGGTCCCGCCAAGGTGATTGAAATCTGTCAAAACGAACTTTTTTCTTTTCATATTTCAAGTTCTTTCAATTCTGTCTAGGAACGGAATTGTTGCATTACACGCATTTCACTTGGCTTCGTCTTATTAAAACCGGATTATTGCATCATAAGTGGTTTTCCGAGAGTTTTGATGGCAGCGCAGGTACTAGCCAACTAACTGCTAAGCTACGATTCGTTGATTACGGAAGTATTTTGGAGCTCAATAGTTCAGTACAGTGGCGTACGCAGAAAATTTCCGAGGGGGGGTAAAGCATAGGCGTAGCCAGGAGGGGCCAAAGGGGCCATGCCCTCCCCAAATTTTTAGAAAATATAGTCATTTTATGCTTTGAGAGGCGTATTTCTAAACAAAATAGTGTTATTCGCCTATAATTAAACATTTTGGTATACACTGCCGAATACTGGCAGTACACACTGCTGAATACTGTTTATACATTCTTTTGCTTTTAGGGTCTGAAGGGGGGAGCATGGCACAGTGGCCCTTCCCTCCGTACGCTAGTGGTTCAGTAAATAGGTCAGTGGAGTGAAGTATCATGGTTGATAGAAAGGGTTCATACTGTGAAAGCTTAGCTATGTAGTAGTAGAGTAGTTTGATACATTTTCGCTTCCTAAGCACGTAAAATACATTTTTTCAATATTTTAGGCTTGGATGGTGAGATGCTCATTAAACTCAGATTTGGGTGGCGCATAAAAAAGTTTGGGAACCACTGTTATAAGGTCTATGCATGGCTCAATAAGGGTTTAGTGACCTTAATAATAAGTAAGGACAGTCGCCAGTAAAATTGGTCATAATGCGTACCTGCTGGACTCAAAGCGATTTCCCACAAAATACGAAGTGCAGTTCGTTTGAACACAGACCGAACGACAATTGAGTCAAAGAAGCGTTTTTGCAACCAAATCTGGAATTTAAGAACTTTTCTTCGAAGCACAACGTCACGAATATTCAGATGCAAGAAGCCATTTTCTGGCGTCTTTCTGCAATCAGAAGGCTCTCATTTTATGCGCCCACAATGCACATTTTGCACTCACCAAAACTTGCGGTTTGTACACGAAAGATTAACAACACCTGCAAGATTACTTTTTCTGGAAATTTTGCAAAAAAAACAAACCGAGAATTCGAGAAATATAAACCTTTGGTGATTCATTGGTTAGTTTTTCAAGTTTTCAACGGTTAGGCCGCTGTTTCGACCCAAGGAAAGTTTCAACGCGAAGTTATACTAACATTTTGCCCTTTGATAAATTGACGAACTTATAAAATAACGTGTAAGTCCAGACGCATCATCAGGGTTTTAGCATCTTGCCCACTTAGATATTCGTCAACTACCATTGTAAATGAGCATTGTATTCGCCACAGATTAACATAATTTGGTGTTAACTTATTGTGGCTGACAAAGTCGATAGGTATTGCTGGCCGCAGGAAGAAAGTTGTTATCACAGAACCGATTAAATTGCAAGGAAGGAATTTCCATATTAAGTAGAAACACCCTGCTGAAGTGAATGGAAACTGTTGGGGGATAACAAAATTTATAAAACCAGTTAACCAGTATGTTTTTGAGGTAAGGTGCACCCGTTGTTCTGTCGTATCCCCCTCTAAAGCGAGGCAGGACACCAGCACATGAGAGTGAAACACATAATTTTCAAGTTTTCAACGGTTAGGCCGCTGTTTCGACCCAAGGAAAGTTTCAACGCGAAGTTATGCTAACATTTCGCCCTTGGATAAATTGACGAACTTATAAAATAACGTGTAAGTCCAGACACATCATCAGGGTTTTAGCATCTTGCCCACTTCGATATTCGTCAACTACCATTGTAAATGAGCATTGTATTCGCCACAGATTAACATAATTTGGTGTTAACTTCTTGTAGCTGACAAAGTCGATAGGTATGGCTGGCCGCAGGAAGAAAGTTGTTATCACAGAACCGATTAAATTGCAAGGAAGAAATTTCCATATTATGTAGAAACACCCTACTGAAGTGAATGGAGACTGTTGGGGGATAACAAAATTAAAAAAACCCGTTAACCAGTATGTTTTCGAGGTAAGGTGCACCCGTTGTTCTGTCGTATCCCCCTCTAAAGCGAGGCAGGACACCAGCACATGAGAGTGAAACACATATCCTACTCAAACTTAAAAGCTAGGGCATGTGTAATGTCCGAAACTAACTGTAGAGAGGTGAATGTTAACCGAAAAAAATAACAAAAGCCAGGTTGAAGATTTTATTCCTCATGCTTTGTGAGACTTATTTCCAGGTCATCTGACGATTTGCTAGCGCTTAGTCGAAGTTCTTACTGAGTTCAAACGATGAATGTCATCAACACTTCAAAAGATTCATGCCCCGCCATGTGCTAAACTTCACTGAGACCTTTCATTAACACTTTCGATTATCAAATTCATTGGATTTTACTCAATTTTGCCAACTTTAGGTTTTTATCTTCTTTTTGTCAAGGATAATGTAACAGCGGAACGGTTGATCTTCCCGATCATTATTTTTAACCCAAGCAATCATTTTAGGAGCCATGCTTTCAAGTGTCGTTTCTAGCGAAATGTTGTATCTAAATGCGACAATGTGATTCTCGAAACAAGGTCACCCCACCTGTTGGTATCAACCACTTGAGTGAGGGCTTCTACATAATGATCGTTGGTAAATGGCAATAACAGCAAAGTCCAATGTTGGTTTAAATTTTCTTTATGCAAGTTTCGACATATCCTGAATGAATCGCTCTGCTACAACCGATTTCAGATGTCCTTATCCAGAGAAATCAAACAGCAACCACAACTTCGTTTCGCGAAATGTCTAGTTCTGTTCGTTGCGGTGCCTACATCATGTTCCAGGGGCAGGAGACCTGCATCCCGAAGGTCACATGAGGCCCGCAAGACCATTTGATGTAGCCCGAGCCAGAATTTTCGTCACTCAAATTTGCAAACAATATCGCGTCGAAACGAAATTGCAGGATAAGCAGTTACTTTATACTTTTAATTTTTTTGCAGCCCGCTCGTGGTATTGCTCAATTCATGTGGTCCGCGATAGTAAATAGGCTCGCCACCCATTTCCTATACCGTCTCTCCAGAGAACAGCTTCGGTCGTTTGCTGGCTGTTGTTTCCCTCACAAGAGGAGGTTTCTAATGCTCTACAACCGATCTGAATTATGCTTTCTGAATTTATTGCTCATGCGACTTAGTCAAACAACTACTGACACTACATGAACTGTTGTTTTTATTATTCGCGTCAGCCGCCGCAGCCATTGCAATATTACTTCCAGCAGGCATTACTTACGAGTCACTACATAGCGTTATAGACCAGGTTTTGTATAAATTAACAGACCGGTACCAAGACTGTAAGTAATTAATAAAACTCTTAGCAATCACAGGAAATGCTCAAATCACAAATTTCGAAAGCTGTCATTCTTGGATTTTTAAACAGTGTCCCGGTGTACTGTAAAGTTACGGCTGAACCTTTCCGGAAAATATAGGAGAGATCCCTATTTTTAACCCTCTAAACTCGTTTGTAGTTTCATGGTAATATGTTTGAGTGCTGTATTGTTGGGGTTAATTCTTTCCCAGTAAAACCAATAAATATTGTAATCGGACATTTTTCCTCCTAGCTTTGGGTAAGGTCCGTTTAAGGAACCAAACGGAAATAAGTAGAACCACCACCATCCACTGCGATATTTTCTGGCCATGTTTGTAGCTTGAGATTGATCGTTGTCTGCATCGAATGTGCTAAATGCTACCCGACTTAAAGGTGAAGCATGTTCACCAAGGACAGCTGGGCCATGTGGTCTATAAATGATAAAAACCTGATAATTGCTTTCTTTTGGAAGAATTGCGTATTTTTCATACTCCACAAATGCTTTGATCCCATCCCAGTCTTCCAGATCAATGCGCAATTGTGGAAATTTGAAATAAACTGTGCCGTCGTATAATATTTCATTTTGCAATGTCAGATAATGAATGTTTTCTAAGCCAATCCAATATTCACCACCGAGAGAACCAAAGCCGTGAACATAGTCGTCCCATCCTCTTTCAAAGTTTATTTTTCCGTTTATTCTTCTTTGAATTACGGACCAACCTCTTTCGCTTGTCTCAGAGTTGGCTGTATCCATATCACAGCGCAAAAAGATAGATCGAAATTGTTGTTTTTTCCATATCGGGTAAACGCCACTTCTGGTATAACCGAGATTGAAAATGCTTGAACAGTCTGCAACGTGAAATACATGCGAANCACCCGGAAATACAAAGCGAACATTATNAGAGGAATGGATAATAAAACTGGTTGTAAACTTCCTTCCAAACGTAATGTAAAAATCTCAGCTGGAAAAGTTATTATAGTTTTTCGCCAACTTATTTACAAGAANAANTGGTTTTTGTGACTATACGGTGCTGAAGTTTGAGCACGTGTAGACGTGCACACAGNTTTTTTTTTAAGGTTTCGCTTTGGTGACCGCAAGGAAATTTTAAGAGACCGCTTGGAGGAATTTGAGAGACCGTTCTCCATTGATGTGATCT
>JGI24021J15306_10006609_pt1 | contig 13997 bp, 9 predicted proteins | sample Ectturendosymbi1_FD_15306 | JGI IMG/M metagenome (IMG submission 15306) | reverse complement strand
ATTCACCTATCACGTCCTGCAACAGAAAAGACATTCGTTAAAAAATGGTTTTTTTATCGAACAAAATATGGGTACGCATCTTTTTGGGTCACCCTGTAGTTCTTTCCTGCCGTTATGGCAGCTGGATTTGGGAGAATGCAGCCGAACAGTCCAGTTCTTTTAACCAGGATGCACTTCACAAAGGTTTCTTTTTGCTTTAATCTGCAAAGAAGCTCGTTTAACAGTGTCAGCATTTCTACTGGAAAAACAAGCTTTTCAGTGATCTCTGCCTTGATGTATCACGAAATATTTAATTGGTTTGAAATCTTACCATAAAAGTCACATTTCCTGTTAAATATGGCATGTTTGCAGCAATCCGTTTCAAAAAGCAAAGCAACATTTTTCTCCTGTTTGATTAACTCCTTGTTTTAAATAATTTATATTATATATAAATGCTTAAGAAGAACTCAATTGCAATCAGAACAGTTCAAAAGAGGACTTTCGGCTGAGACTTCCCACTGCAAGAATATAAAAATACGGGAAACGATGTTTCGTTCGAAGATCATTTTCAATATCGTCATAACGATTGCACGTAAAGCAAAAAACAAAAAGAGAATGGAAGCTGTAAGATTTCATGTACAAAGTCAGCAGTTGTACCTGGCTGTGACAAATGAATTCAGAATCGTTGAAAATAACTGCAAGTTTTGTGGATGCTGTTCGTGAATTTAACACAGGTTTTTAAATTTTTTATCATACTTTCATTGATATGCTTTGGTGTTTTAAATGCTTGCCGTCAAGAGTTTTGCCCCACAACTGAAGAATAATTTCCATCAGATGAGAAGCCATATTACTGGATATGTTGACAGGAAATCAATTTATGCTTCGGTTGTCTCCCTCAATGTATATTGCTTCCTTGCATGTATTTATGAAAAATCTCTGTCAGTAAATGAAACATCTTATGAACGTGCAAAGTTATTCTAGATTTGAGGTGCGACCTGCAAGTGTGTTTCAGTTGCAACGTCCGATCAAGATATTCATAAATGTAGCTTGTTTTTTTTTCTGGATCTGTGAAGCTTGTTTTCTCAAGGTTTCCCCCCACACACTTACTGAATACGACTCCTTGCGATGCAGGACGTTTCCATTAGTTCTCTTTATTTTGTTGCTGAGTTTCATTTCATCAGCTATTCAGATGTTGTCACGCGGCTACTCATGAATGATATGCGTTATGACGGCCATCTGCTTTTACCAGCTTTTGTGTTCTTTTGCCTGATGTTCACTGTCAGTGCGACTTTTGGGTGACACTTGATCGCCCGTCTCGTTTCATCACAAACATGTTGGTTCAAGCTGCGTCTCCATCCTTCTCTTCCAGTGCGTTTCTTTTCCACAAAACTTTTGCGTTGAGTGATGCTATAGTTGGTATATTTTTTATAAGAAAGTCGCTGAAGAATTTTCTGATGAAGCCCATGGGGGTTAGAAGGGGGGCCTTGGCCAGTGGCCTAGCCAGCCCAGAAATTTGGGAGGGGGCAAAATGTTTGATTTTTGGCGAATAACACTATTTGGTTTGGAAAAACGCTTCTCAAAGCACAAAATGACCATATTTTCTAAAAATTTCGGGGGGAGCATGGCCCCTTTGCCCCCCCTGGCTACGCCTATAGCCTTGGCTCCCCTGCATTTGGAACTGTGACATTTGCTATTAAATTTTAGCAAAAAAGGTTGTTTTCTTAATTTAGACTCGGTAAAATGAAATTTCACCACCTTTCTCCTCTGGAAAAATCCACTATTACCCCCTCAGGGAAAAATCCTTCCGACGCCCATGTTTGAGACAACGATTAGGAAGCAGTGGAGATATACAAGACGTGATCATATTGACTGAAATACGTTTACTGATTCTGCGTCGTTTTAGTTGCTGCTGTTAATATACTAATCATTCAAGCTTTCTTATGTTCCGTCTTTTTTCTATCCGTTCGCAGTCAAAATTAATTTTAACATTAAATTACAAGGTTTATTGTTTTTCTGACTGCAAGCTCTTCGGCATGTTGGTTTAATTAAAGCAAAGAAAGTTATTTTGCCGGTCGAACTTCTCCGCCGACTCCTTTACACGAAACGTCGCCTTCGTTCCTGTTTGTTCCGGTTTCCAATTGCTTTTCGTCACGGCTCAACATAAGTTGAATGCGCCAGAGCGGAAAATAAAATTTCAATTGAGTTGTTGTGTGGTTAGTTCGTGCGACAGCGGGCGTCTCCCTTGACGACCTGTACATTTGTCAACGTCTTTGCTGGGGTAACTGCAAGTCGGTTCATAAAGATGTGCGATTCATGCGTGTTGAACTGACTTTACTCGTTCACCGGTTAAAACTTCTCATCTAAATATATTAATGTGGAAATACGGCGTTTGCACTTAGCTTGTTTTCTCCTTGCTTGAGAATAACCCGAAATGCAGGATATTTTTCACTGGTTGTTGAACTGTGGCTGCGACTCATATCTCTGTACATTGTATTTTTCAGTCCCGTGCATGTGTCAAAGTAATCTGGATTTCGACTCACAAAAACTCACTTTTCATGGCAAGCCTACAAGTTTTGTGCGTCTTATGTTTGTCGTACTTGCATGTTTTTCACTAGGTTGTAGTCTTTCTCAGTTGCTTTGTGTAGTATGGTGAGTTCTTTCAGTTCGCTTTTAGTATGAAACCATTTAATTATATTTTTTTCCTGGTAGAAGATTGNCGCATTTACTAAGATTTCGTTTAGCTGGAACAAGTAATTGCCNATTCTATTAATTCTTGTGAATCGAACATGCTCAACTCGCGCAAATATGATCTGCAGTGCACTTTGAACGAGCAAAGGGTTGCTTCAACTAGATTGTGGGCAAAATATAAATAATTTATCTCCTAAGCAACAATCGCCTGCAGTTTGTTACTTAGAAATTTACTATGCGAGATAGTGTAACGTGATCGCAAATGACTGCGCTGCTTATTTACGTTTGGTTGTCAAGGTTTGTTGAATATTTTCATGGCTGTCACCCGCCCTGTATGTTTTGGTTGATGTGCTCTGTTGTTAGGAGTCTCTGTGTTGACATCGCGTTCGTAACGAGTCTCTTTGAATTGCTTATGTGTTTGCTCTCTGGCTTTGTGGTCAGGTACTTCAGAAACCACGACGGCCGTGATTGTGTTGAAGTGTTTTTCCATCGGCAGAATGTATTGTGTTTTGCTCAGCCGGTGAAAGTTTTTGCCATTTGCTCACGGGCGCGTTGTGCCACAACAGCTCATCATCTTATGAATAATTATTTGATGCTTGCATCTTGAGGATTTTAGCGACGATATGAAGAAAACCACGCATAGTGTGGATTTTCGTACAAAAACCTGCACGATAAAGTTCAGCTGCACTAAGAAGACAAAATCGCGGCACACAAATTAATTGCTGTTTATGAGCCAAAACCATTTTGTAATTGCTGAACCCTTAATTCAAATTTGCTGCTCTGTTGGACTTTTTATCTGACATGCGTTCCTTTTCAAAGATGACCTTCTTGATTGACTGTTTCGTTCGCGATTGCTTGGCGTTACTCTTTTTTGTTGTTTTTCTTCAAAATATTTGTTCTTGCAGGACCTAGACAAAAAATTGGAACTGACCACGAACAGTCTTACCCGTCAGTTAAATGGTGAACGTACGAAACACAGAGAAACCAAGGAGAAGTTGGAAATGTTGCAAAAAGAACACGTGAGCCTCCAGACAAAGCTCAAGGTACCGTAACGAGCTATTCTCTTATGAGAATGGATCATTGTGTAAAACCAAACCAAACTAGACTTATTTAGCCGTTTTGTTTGTCTTGAACAGGAACTTGCTCCATGACTTGTTTCAAAACTACTGTTGCGATCTTTACTGGTGATTAGGAGTAAAATTTGAGAGGAAAATCGTGGGATTACATATAAACACTTGTGTTGTGATTGGCGGCTACAGGAACGCTTGTTAGAGGTATTACAACCAACTCCAGTCAATCGTCCTAGTTCTGTTGACTGCTGCCTCGGTACATGAAACTCTGTAGAGATTTCCCTGATTGGCATATTGTTACTCTTTGTTGGTGTAGGCCAGGGGTCTCTAAACTATGGCCCGCGGTCCAACTCCAGCCCACGAACACATTTTGGCAAATATGAAAAAACAGCATATGTTGATTTGGTAGAATGTATCGTATCCCGAAGCAATCTCATTGCGTAAGATGTCCGGCCCTCGAAATGTTGTGTAGTAGCTTATGTGGTCCTTGGACAAAAACCTTTGGAACCCCTGCTGTAAACCGTTAAGGTCAATAAGATCTGCTATACCATACAAAGTGTATGGTTTGTGGGAATATTCTATAAATTAAAGAAGGCGATGCATTGACTTTGACGGAAAGTCTTCTTCGTTTTCTTGTATGAAAAACAAGGGTTCATTCGCATATGATGCATTGACGTGAAAATTACAGCTAGATAAATTTCAGCCTTAACATGACGAAAAAAATGTTTCAGGAAAAAGAACGAGCTTTGGAAGTGAGCAACATCTATGCTCTCAGAGCGAAACAAAGTCCAGAAAAATCGTTTCTTGGTGGCGGAAAAGTTGTCCTGGCCAGTCCTCGCCAGCTTGAAAGACATTTAACTCCTCCTGAACCGAAGCTAACGGTCGCCCCGCCTGAAGAAAAACTGGCCATTCAGCAGACTCCTGAGTCGGTCAAGCCGTCGCCCGCTGTGATTAACGCCACCAGTGATGTCGGCGACTTCCGACAAACAATAAAGTCACCTCCCTCCAAAACGTCAGAACCGGAGCGCGAGAGTTCCGCCTTGCTAGAATTAAGCCACAACCCTCCTAAGAAAAAGCCCGAATCGCCAAAAAATGTCAACGGATTAGGATTGCATGCAGACGATCAACATGATACGAGGAATGGAAAAGAAGGTAAGAACAATTCCAATGTGCGTAGAACTCCATAAATGGCATGTTTCTGGGGCCGGTGATAGTGGGGTGTGTGCTTGACTGGCTGGTTGATGTTGCCAAATCAGACGGTCACAGAAAAAGTTTGTAGTGCGGTTCTGACAACATTTTATTCAGTCCAAATTCCTGCCCTATGTGACAACAGTTTTTGTGTTCACGTGTGCATTTACAATCGAGTCAATCCAGGCAGGTATGTTTCGATTTCTCGCATATAAGCATCGTTTTTCTGACCTACTCACGGCTGTCGCAAGCTTCAGTCAAAGATTTTGAAATATAAACCACGTACCTTTTCTCTTTGGCAGGATCGTATATGGTAATGTACCAACCTATCCCTATCGGGAACATAGACGATAATAATACGATAATAAAAGTATCGATATCAGCCAGTTCAAAGTTATTTTCTCAGTACTGGTCTGACCGTATAATGCGACACGCGACTTTCGTTCACACTATTGTTTTGTGGAAAGTTGTTCTTTGGTGCAAAATACAACATTGCTCCAGTTTGGGCGTGTCTCAAAATTGACAACGAACCCGATTCGAATTACATCCGTACTCCTCAGATAGACAACATAATGTAATATTGGCGGCAAGTGTTCTGAATAAGTTAAGCATCGGTCTTGTAAAAACTGCTTAGCTTTTAAAAAACACGAAAAATAAAAGCTCGCTTTCCTGTACTTGTTGTTGAAGTCTTCCTCTTTGAAGAAAGTACAGTACAATTACTTGATTGTTCACGTTTAAAATTTAATGTTGTATCGGCATCGACACAAAATATGGTATCAATCTATTGTCGTCATTACTTTGTTTGTTAGCGCTGTTGGACTTCATTGATTAAATTTTCAACTTAAAAAGGATCTTCTCTAATCAAATGATGTTTTTTTAAATTTTTTTTGTCAGGAAAGTCGAAAAAATCTGTTTTTCTTACTGCTACCTTCGACTCGCCCATGACAAGTCCAGCCTCATCGTTCATTCGTGACCACACCGGAGTAAGTCTTGACTTTTGGGAAAAACGCGAGTTTTGTTGCGTTCTAGAGCAGGGGTGGGAACCCGCGGCCAAATGCGGCACGCGTGAACATTTGATATGGCCCGCATCGGACTTTGCGTTACCAAGTTAGAGCACAAAATAGCGTCAAAACGAAGCTCCATGATAAGCAAGTACTTAGCCAAGAGCTGTCACTTTTCCTCATAATTAGATGAAGGCAGAATTGTAGGATAAAATCGATTGATTTTGCGGTCCGCCAGCGATAATGCACATTTCATGCGGCCCGTGATAGTAAATACGTTCCCCACCCCTGTTCCAGAGTCTGAGGAAACCGATTTGAAGCAGTGGCACCAAAATATGAAAACTAAGCGAAGTATCTATCGAATTTTGACTAAAGTCCCCGACTTGTTTTTATGGTGAAGATATTCTGCAAACAGCCATTTGAGTTGCGAAGCTGTATTTGAAATCTTTATACATTGACAACAGTAAGTGAAAGAAAACTTTCACGGCAAGCAAAGTTACTTAAGGCTTTGTTCCTTTAAATTGTCACTGTGAAACTGTTTGTTAAAACTTAGGCGAGGTTTTCCAAGCAGAGGTGTAGTTTTACGAAAATGAATTTTCTCGAGGTCTGTCGATGCGTTTACCGTTGCTTGCTTTGTTTTGCACGTTGGCGGTATTTCTGTTTAACTTCCCACTGCGCTGTGTGGTTACCTCTATTTGAGGTAGCGCAGAGCGTTTGTGCACTCAGAAGGGAAAAGAAATCGCTTTGTGTTATTTTACGACTGCTAATTTGCTTGCTGTTGTTCTCCAAAACATGGTAAGAAAAGTCGATTGTTACGTCGGTCGTGGCTTTGTAATTCCTTCGCTCTGTCAATGTTTAAAAGAATTCTAGTACGAGGCAACCCTCTTAGGCGGACGTGTTTTTTTTCGCCAAACTGCCATCCTTTTAAGGTTTACGCCAAGTCACGAACGTTTATTTGTGAACACTGCGGTTTGTCTGACACAATTCTCATTTGTTTGCCACTCGGCCTTTTCGATCTCCATGGCAACGCTTCAACTATAATTGTTATTACAGAGTCAGCCTCCCCAGCAACCGCAGCTTGTGCTGCAAGACAGCTTGACCCCGGCCTCACCGCTTGCCCCTACCAAGCAGAACGGTAACGTGATGTTATGTTAAACGTGCCAAGTTTTGATGATGCAATTACACTTTCCCGACATGCTATGTTGCGGTAGAGTCATATGGTTCTATTGACCTGGCGTTGTGGATCCCTACGATTTCGTGTGTGTGGAAAATGGCCTGAGCTGAATTTTGATAAACATTGATAACAACGCTTTTGTTTCAATTTCATGTTGACAGAACTTTCACCGACAGATCTTGAAGACACGAAACGAAAGGAACAACTAGAGCAAGAAAAAAGAACGGTGAGTGGCGTGATGGTTGTCGGGTTGACTCAAACAGTAGAATGTAAATGAGTTATCTGTTCTAAGTTTGTGGAAAACTTGTTACTGTATTCCATAAAGCGATGGTGCTTTCCCATATCTTAAACNATTTTATCCGGTAACATTGTGAAAGAGTGTGGCCGTGGAACAGTTTACTGAANAATTACGTGAAGTTGCAGCATTACACTACCACTGTAACGATGCAGTTTTTCCACATGTAATTCACTGTCACTCACGCTACGCGTCTATGCTTCACGTAAAACATTCTTCCTTCGCAGCAGTAAAAGCATCACGCGCGTGTACTTGGTGCTTTCGATGTTTCGTCGACGTTGCGGTTGATTTGCCACGAAACGATTGTGATGTCATTAGACAAGTTGCACCATAACTTCTGACAATAATGCCGCGTGCTTTCGAGCAGCTTCAGGAGCAGCGGAGGAAAGCCGAGCTTCTCGCGAAAATACGCGATGTCGAAGAAGCGGAGGTTAAGCCTACTTTGGATGGTGTCAAGCCGCTCGAGAACGGTGCTGCTATGAGAAAATTGCTTGGTAACGGAACGCTCGTCGGAAGCTCCTTCAATAAGCAAGACAGAATCTTGAAAGCCGATCCAAAGGTAAGCCCTGCTCTGGTGAGTCCATTTCACAACACCTTCGTCAAAATACCAAGTGGCGAAAAATATTTGGTGACTTGTAGTTTTTACGTCCTTAAGGAAAATTCGGTTCGTTATGAGGCAGTAGAGCACTTAGCATTGAATATGTGTGCTTTATATGTGCGTACATAAACATACCAGATACCTGTCACAAATGTCTGCTATGATGTTCACTGTGTTTTTTTTGTGTTTTATCTGATTGATCTTTTTTATGTTTACTTCTGTCGCGAAGACTTCAAAAAATATCCTTCACTAAGTTTCGACGACGGTGCTCGCGTTTGCATAAAACACAATTGTTTTCGGAAGTTGCAGTTCAATGTGTGGGTTAGGTTTACGTTTAAATAAATCATCAGTCAAAGCAGTCTGGTATTGACTTGCTGACATATTTTTGTCACCATTTTTCTGGGGAAAAAACATTTCTTGAATTTTCTTTTCCGTCGCGGTTGTCTGCCAAGTTTTGAATTTTCATGTGATGTCAAAACAGAATCAAGCTGCAAAACACATACTGAGCAATTACAGAAAATAAGTGTGTTTAGGTCTGTATCTTAAGTCAGGCTTTTGTCTGCAAGAACCTTTGCACCATGGAAAAATCGGAATGCTGTGACCACGGTATATTTTTCGCCGTCCTTCACTTAGACATGCGCCTGCACGTACGTTAACGCTTTTTCATGTGCCACCGTCTGTTACTGTTGTCACGCGGCAACTGCTTGTATTGTGCAAAATAATAAGCAGGCTGCTGAAGTGATCTTTGAGTTTTACACCAGCTTGGATTTCAAAAGAGCGAGGAAAAGATCGTGCTGAGAAGAGAGGCCCATGCTTCACATTCAAGCAAACACTTGCAGTCCGGGTCGAGCAAAAAAGCTGTTTCAGATGAAAGCATTAAGTCGAGGTTTAGAAACAAAACCAGTGGAAAGTCGAGGTCGAGCATTTCTCTTGAACGAGAAATATGTGAAGCTTCCTCAGATGAAAGTGTTGGGCTAACTCCTAAAAGGGCGAGGAAGTTGTACAAGTTTTCGGCGGAGGTACTGGACTGTCGCTTGTTAGCTCCGTGACAAAAGTTTATGCTGTTGATGCGTGCGTGACAAGTGTCACGTCAAAAATTAGGCTTTTCGACGTACTAGCATCGACGACTCGTTTTTTTTAATCGAATCACGGTTGCTTAACGTCAAGTCATGTGTTCGTGAGTTGCGGTCTCGAGGTGCTCACCGTTGCGTGGCGTGAAACGCCTGTCATGCTTTCGTATTAACATTGAAGTCCTAGTTTGCGTGACCAACCATGAGACGTCCGTTCGTTGTTTCGTTCAGGTTGAGAACCTGCACATGGGCGTTCCTTCAGCGACGCAGTTCAAGCAGGAAAGAAGCAAAACGCTTTTCGACGAACCTGACGTGACGTTCGGCGCTTACGCTCCAACCATCGCCACCCAACCCCGTCGAAAACGTAAGAAAATTGTCATGCATTGAAAATAATTTACAGTGATCTCGAAATGTCACAAACACAAAGAAAAAGAAAAGATGCAAGTAAATTTTTTTCACCGCAAAGTTTACGCTTCAGTCATTTTCCACATTAAACTGCTTAGTCTCTTGGTTTTTCTCCACTTTAAACTTTATGCAGCTACGCTCAGATCTTTGTCATTAGATTGAACTCAAATTGTGCGCGAAAAGCATTAATAAAGAAGAGTGCAATGCGTTAAACGTTCCCCACTTTTTATACTCTTTTACCTTTTCATTTATGTGTCTTGTTTGAAGTCCGAGTCACTCAGTCAACCTGCCCAGCAACAGTACAAGAAAAAGACTTTGTTTGTGCAAAAAGTCAACTCACTGCGTTGGCATGTATATAAGCAATCATTATTTTACTCGAGTTTGCATATGCAGTGCTTTCGAGTCTCTGTGGAGTATGTCGTATTACTGGAACTGTCATTTCGGGTTCCTGAGGCAACTGTGACTCTTGTCATCTGTTTAATTAGGCTTTAATTGAAAGTACAGTATTTTCTTTCTCAGAATTTAATTTCGATATGAGAGCGCCACTACACTCTTTTCTGAAAATACGAGGTGTTACGAATGCTCTTTAAAGAGAAGCTTATCTTAGACCAGTTAGTGCTGACTGGCCTTGTTCTTATCAACTTGTCCTTTGCAGCGCGAACCCAATTATTGGAAAAGAAGCCCGCAGCAGCTGCGTCTGCTTCCGAATCTGAACCCGATGAGCCATTGCTTGACCTCACCAGCGGTAAAGCAAACAAGAAGAGTGACCTCCTTTCACAACTGTTTGGCGACACAGCAACATCGAAACCCACCAACACTACAACTAAAAGTTCAACGTTTCATTCCGACAATGTAAGAGGAAAACCGCAAATTTCCGTGCTCGAGTGGTGTAGCGTTGAAGATGTTTCGCTTAGTTTTTAATGGTTTCTGTATTCTAGTGCTGAAATCAACAGTGTCTTAAATTTTCTTTAAAACCCTGAAGATTCTATTTCAACTTCAAGTTCTACACATAGTTGTGACATTATTCGACTTGTAGAAGCTTGTACTCATGTTGTAAAGGTACATTACGTTAAGAACACAAGTAAAACAACAGTTTTTTCAAAGTATTTCGATGGCATTTGAACCCGCATTTCAATATTTGTGTAGTCTACAACAGTTATACTTTTTTCAATTTTAATAGTTGTAATATATGCTTGCACCTTCTTTGAGAAAAGTTATGTTTGATGTTGAGATGTGTTTTTAGACTACTAATCCATATGCTTTTTGTTCAATATTCTCAGGTGTCAAGTTAAGTTTTACCTTATTTTTATTAGTTCCTATGAAAGCAAAGATGGCTGAACAGGTTCCTTCCTAAAAGCTGAAATCATAGCACTTCGTACGCAATCACACGTGGTTTTGTTTTTTTTAATCGGGGTTGATTTTCTGTCACTTAACTGGTGGATTTCGGGCGTAAAAAATCATAAGTCCGTGGAAATTCGATGAATTCGAAAGTACTTTTGAAACCTTGATTCCTTGTTGGTGACGTTCAAGCACGTAATGATAAAATGAACTAAACATTTGGATTGTGTTTCCGGAATTCTGCAGATAAATTGTGTGCAGCTGCTCAATGACTGGATCTTTACGGAGGTGCAGGAACATCCACCTTCATAATGGAAAATGTTGAGCGGATGTGATTCTCACGTTCTTACCTGTAGCTTCTGAGGGAAGCGTAGTCCTTGTAAAGAGGTAGTTGGTTGATGCGTCCGTTAAAAAATCTGTTTATGGCAGAATTTTGCTACGTCACGTGAAAAAACAATGCCTGCGAAAACAACACCACGCGCAAAACCGGTTCATTCCGGTTATCCCTGGGAAAAGAACGTGATGACGGCGCCAAAGCGAGTTACAAGTAAGTGGGTGTTTCAGAAGTGGACTTGCCTGCCATCTCTTCGCACCTGAGTTCGTTACAATAAAACTATGTGGAGACCCCAGTTTTACGCAAAGTTACACAGAGATTCCGAGTGAACTCGGCAGGTGTTCTTTAGATCTAAGAGGTAACAAATATACATTCGCAATGACGCTCATAATACGCTGTACATGGTTTTTGTCGCCGAAATTATGAGCCAACGTTACGCTGAGTTAGACATGGGGCTCAACTTTGTTTCGAGTTGATCATTGCCCTGGCCGTTATTTTAATTGCCGCGACGATCACAGGAAATAACCTCAAAATCAATACTTCACCCTTCTGTGCATGGAAAGTTCGAACCAGCGGATTTGCTTGCTTGCTTCCAGGACAAAGCCTTTTTTCCTGTTCTAACCTTTATCTAAAGCGTGCAGGTCCTCGCAGGTGTTTATTGTGGGTAATTTCGTTCATCTGTGTGGTTCGTGTTGAAAGCTGTTGCACTGGAATGTAGGACTCTTACCAGCATAGCGTTTTCCACATATCTTGAAAAACCTTGTTATAGTAGGTTGATACCTAAGGATGTTGCTTTGCGCAGCAATGCGCTCAGGCACCAACGTCTTATGAAAACAACGTGTTGGTGCCTGATGAGCAAATTACTGTACAAGACCATGGTCGCACGTCCAGTTCACTAATCTGATTCTAATAATGTCAAAGTTTAAGTCCAGTTTTTGTATGCTTTAAGTCACATCGAGCTACCGTTAAAATCTGAAAACAGTGTTGCGAACCGCAGAAGCCTTCGAAAATTATGTCGCTATAAACACTGTTTAAGACCTGAGGCGTGTAACGGTCATCTCCAAGCGATGCCCGTACCATGGCAGAAGCCGCGCAAGCAAGGAAAAGACAGAGTCCAAGCATAACATCCCCAGTGGCGCAGAAGCCGTTGGAGCGCTCCTTTAGCCGAGTTGGTAGCAGGGTTGCGGAGTCGGAGGTAAAATATCCGACTCCGACTCCTCAACATGAAGGGAATGAAGTTTGGCTGTTAAAATGAATGGAAATCCTGGTGCACAGCAAGAAATCTGTTTCAACAAAAGTTTCAAAAGAAATCGTACCATTTCAAGAGGAATTCCCAACTTAGGAGTGTGATGTATGATCCAATTGGATTTCCGGAGTCGGACAAAAAAATCAGACTCCGACTCCTAGTCTTGTTAGCAATCCGACTCCAACCAAAAACCTCCAACTGCTTACGACTCCGGCTCCGACTCGGCAACCCTGGTTGGTTGGCGCGGTGAAAATTCGCACTCATTCCTTCGTTCGAGACTCAAGCTTTCCCAGAACGGGACCAGACTCAAAAGGCGATGGTAGCAATAAATTCGATATTATCTTATTTGTTTAAGGGGTTATTTTTTCTGCTTGCAAAGCTTTTATTGCATTGATTTCGCGTGTTTCCAGATTTTGTTGAATTCCCGACCATTTTGCTCAAAATCTACGAAATGTATACATTTTAAATGAACGGTTGGATAAAGCGGAAGATTCCAGTTCGTGGTTACGATTTGGAATAAAACTTTCCTCGCTGCATTCGGTTGGTGGTTGCGCATCTCGTCCCGTCATGGCTCATGTGTATCTTCACAAAATATAAAGATTCAAGTTGTGTTGGGTGCTTCCCATTTACCATTAAAATCTGAAATGAAATCACTGCAATCATTGCAAATGAAATCAGTCTTCATCAAAAATCTGCAACAAACATTGCACAATCTAACAGGTTTAAACATTTCTTGCTCTTTTATGCATGTGGGAATCGGAAGATCATACTGGTAAATAAAACCTCCACTCGACCTTTTGTACAAAGTGATATATGTGTTATTCGATGTGCAAGTCTTCACCAGAAAGGCCGGGATAAGTGCGTGTACTTAACAAAATGTTCTTTGCTGACCCCGGCGCTACGTTCAGCTGAATAGCATGGCAATTGCGAATGTGTCTTTGAAATGGCCCTTGTTGATTTGATTTTGGTTGACTTGACTCTTTATATTGGTTTTGCTCATGTTGTGGGACGCACATGAATGAGTTCTTATAATCTCTTTCCTGTTCAGTTTCGGATGATACGCGTTACATCGGACGCAGAAACTAATCAGAGAATGACTTTCCAAGCACTGTCATGTCTTTCCCGAACTTGTACTTACGCTTGTCATCAAACGAAAAACTTCATTGTAGTTCCACACGACACTATGCAGACAATTCGTTTCTTGAATAATTGTGCGATAACATCCACCAGTGTAAAACGGCTTTCTTCAGCTAGCTTCTGTGCGAATATGAGCGAGTGTGCCTTCGTTCACGCAAATAACTTCCCAAGCATTCCATTTCTACAAAAATACGTTGGAGTTGACCGACAATTCAGAGAAATTGCGGCATCTCCAGCAGTGGTAAAAGTAGAATAATTTTCTTACCGGAACGATCTAGTATTTATCAATACCGTCCCGAAATTTCAGCCATAATTGTAAAAAAGCAATCAAGAACACGTGTACTTTTTGCCCACCCCCTATTGTACATCTTAAAAATACAAACAATGTATTGTGCATTTTGAAAATAGCCATTTCAAAATCAAGCAAAAAGTGTTATAGGCTACGTTTCACTAACTTCGAAAGTGGGTCAGGCA
>JGI24021J15306_10006608_pt1 | contig 13998 bp, 7 predicted proteins | sample Ectturendosymbi1_FD_15306 | JGI IMG/M metagenome (IMG submission 15306) | reverse complement strand
CATCGACCCCGCCATTAACGACGCCTTGCGAATTGTGATTGTATGCCTGTGTCCTACACCAGCGGACAACCTTCCTATCCTCGCAGGCATCCAACCTGCTGAGCTTCGTCGCAGTGGAGCCACACTATCTCTTGCACGCCGCGCCATGGAGCCTGGACATCTGCTCCACTCAGCGCTCACCCGTCCATCGTGTGCCCTGCCATGGAGCCTAGACATCTGCTCCACTCAGCGCTCACCCGTTCATCGAGTGCAAATGCACGGCGCCTCAAATCGAGACACCCATTTGCACTCGCCGCACAACAACTCATCAGTTCATCTGACAACAACAACATACGTGCGGCGCATTGGGCGGATCACCAATGGAATGCGGTGTAGGGGGACAACCCCACAAGACTCCGCATTTTCATCCCCGACACCGACACCCATCCCCCCGGAGCGACCCTCTCAAGAAGAGGCTGGGTCCGACTTAACCGCCTCCGCACAGGCGTTGGGCGTTTCCGCTCATGTTTGTACAAATGGGGTATCGCCTCCTCTGTGACCTGTGAGTGTGGCGCAAAAGAACAAACTGTCGACCGTGTTGTCATTCGATGTCCAATCCATCGACCTCACCGTGGACTGCATGGCCTGACGGTTCTGGATAATGAGACAATCAAATGGCTGCTCAACACCTGCCCCGAGACCTAATGCGGCCAAGCAGTGGTTAGAACAACTGGCTCAAAAGAAGAAGTTTCAAATCACTCAGTATGCCAACAACATACGTATTTTTATACAAGTCAAGGTTAATATACCTTCTGCGTGGATCATAACAAAATTGATACGTAAAACTTGGAGCTTCTGCGAGCCATTGGAAATTGCTTGGCCTGCCAAGTGTGGTACGCGTGCTGTAGGTTGCAGACCCCTGCCAGCAAAGGGGCCGTTTTTTCGAGCTCACACAAAACTTCACGACATTCTGAAAACACTTTCGTCTTGAAATGCTACGACAATTCTTACGGTGAGATTAATTATATTATCGTCGAAAGGATTATGGCGTACATACAGAAAAGAACACATCGCTGTCAGTTGTGATTGTGGGTTTATCTTTTCACTGTTAATTAACGAACTATTCAAGCAAATCGCATTTCATCTTAAACAAAGGCGCTCACATTTCGCTGACGTGCTCGCGCCAACATACAAGATCCAAATTATTCGCGAAAGGTTTTCGGAAACGAAGCTACCTTGTCTTGTTCCACAAGAAAGTGCCTATAAAGTTTGCCGGCTTTTTTTGGTCTGGTTGGAGAAAAATTTTAATAAAACCTCAAAAAAATTCAATACTGAGGAAAAACCAAGATCATGAGCATGTGTTGCGCCAAGAAGCTTCTACTCATAGCAACAAGTAAGTTATATTGTGTTTTTCTTATCACGCCTCTAATTTTCAACGAGTTAGGTGTAACTTTGGAACGAACTTCGCCTACTGCGGAGTTTAGATATGGCAATTCCAATCTTTGTTTGGAAAGTGCCGGGCAAATGTTTGCCAAAGGCTGCATGAATAATTGCTTTGAATTAAAGCGTTTATTACCATTTCGAAATTTTGTAAGCAAGATCATCCGAAGATGTTGTTTAAAATTACAAACATTGCTGGGTAAGAACCTTTTTCTGTGTCGATTGATCACGAGTTGAAACTAAAAAACTATTTCACGTGACCAGGTTGCTTGCCCTTGGCCAATAACAACGTCATTTCGAAGCAGAATGACCAAATTTCATGTCACAGAAGCGATAACGCGATATGTTGAAGCAAGAACATAACCCGCGCGTATGTTAGAGGGGTATTGGTCTGCAAATGCAGAGAAGTTGCTACCCTTCGCTGCTGTGATGGGGCCAGAAAGCTGGAGAAACATGAAGTAAAGTTGCAAGTTAGTAGCAAATACTAGGCCTGCCACATTCTAAAGAGGTTATTTGAGGATGGTTGTCATGTCTGGTTTTAAGTTCCGAAGGTCTTAATCCCCGATGATAGTTACGGTGTCATCTTTGCACAACGCCACACTTCCACTGATTTTACGAAAAAGTAAAACATTTTGTGCTTTAGGCATGAGATACTTTCCAAACACTGTGCTTGCGTCACAGACCATGAGTCTATTTGCATTTTGGTGCTCGGCATCAGCAACAATGGCTGGTGTAGATCATTTACAGGCAAACAAAAACCTGATTTCGCGGGATGTAGGGATGTATCTTGAAAAGGGGTCTTGTGACCAGACACTGCCTCAAAAAGTTATTGATCAGAGCTATCTTTTTTATCAATTTTGTGTGCTTTGACTTTGATCAAGTTTGCTGTTTGAAAAGTGATAGCAAATAAATTTTTGTGAAAGGGTCATTCAACGTCAGCCTACACCTCCACTTTCCTCACGTCGTAGCTGATGTTCAAGTTAAATTTTTTGGATGTCCAGACCAGTTGCAGTTACAAAAAATGGTATATTACCAGGGATGTAATGCTAACAAAAAAGGTGTAGGAACGCACCAAAACAATAGCCATTTTGAAACAACTTCCAACTCATTTTAAAGCAAAACGTGAAAAAGGTGTGTGAACGCCGTTCCCACTTGTTCCCGCCCCACTATACGTCTGTTTAGTACTCAGTCCTGTCCTTAGATGAGACCAGATTGAGAAGAATGTTTTTGCAATACTTTAGAGAAATTTGTCAAGTCTTCTGAATCTGATGGCAGCGAAAGTTAAGTTGCAGTAGGCTATAGACAGCGCGAGAAACTGGGTGAGTAATGATCAAGCATATCTGACTCTGCTCATCCACGGGCTAATTCCATCTAAAGGATATTGTGCTTGCCTGGGACTCTTGCAAAATAAGCAGAGACAGCTTCTTGGAAGAAAGTAAAATAATACATTTTGATTGGCCATTTCATAATGCAGTGCTCTTGTTTGGTTTACTGTAACGTGTCGTTGACATTTTGCAATTATCTGTTGAAAGACGCATTTGTAAGTTAAATAATTCTGACAGCATTCTGGGAATGAGCGGGAATATTATCTCACGTAAACAGTTTGGCTGAAAAGGCGGTTTCACCACAGAAAGCGTCAACGACAGGTTAAGGTTACAATAGACCAAACATGGGCCACTGCATTATAAAGTAGCCAATTCAAGGCTTCGGCAATTCAGTAAGCCTTGAAAGGTGCCCGGGATCGCTTTGAAATATTCTTAAAGAAATCACCTTCCCTGGTAATGTTTCTGCCACACACACGCAGAGTGTGTGACAAATTGGTATGTTGGAGTAAAATGGTAATTGTCCACACTCAGAGCAAAAATGGCCCTCGAAAGTCAAGTCGCCCATCGTGTTTAGGGCAGTGGCCGCTTGCCTCAGGGAAACCGACTCGTGTGGCATCTAACCTATGGCATACTCAACGAATGATGTCTATAGCGGCAGCAGTAATCAGTTGTTTCATTTTGCATTTGTAAATAGGTTTATAAATGGCGGAGTCAGTGGATACATCTTATAATCGTCACGTAAGGTGCGATAGTATGTACACTATCTACAGCCACTGCCTTTACAAATTGGTTTTGCAAAGATTGCATGGTTCCTAAATGCTGCAGAGACTACAGTATTCTTTTACAGTCCACGAAATTGACAAACATAACTTTTCAGTGAGTTTTAATGTTTTTCGTTAGTTTTCAGACTTGGCTATTTTTGGCTACAGGTTTTTGCGAATTTTGGCTACTTTTGGCTAATTTTTTTGTGAAATTTGGCTATAAAGCTTTTTGATATCTGGCAACGCTGACAAGAACGCTCGTATGCCATATCTGCAAGACATCGTCCTCAGGATTTCTAATTTAGCGGATTTTCCGTTGGGTCTACCGGATTTCAATTCTGTCTAGTTCCAAAATAATTGGCCTACCGGTCTAGTTCCGTTACATTCTAGCGGATAATTGGTCAAGCGGTCTAAACCATTGGTCTTATTCTAGCGGAATTTGTAATTTTTTTAGCTTGAAAGGTCTGTTTAGACTTGGCATTTGGCAACCCTTAAAGATCAAGTCACTCCCTACTGCTGAATTTCAGGCAAGAAGTTATTAGTCAGCATCTGGTTGAGACGAGTTTAAGCCCGCGGCTGTGAGAATCTGACTGTGATGCAAATAACTGGTGTTGAGGTCATGCACAGATGTACAAATTGCTTAAACTGCTGCGGACTGCAGCCCATTCTGGTTTGTTGTATGAATCTTCTTCGATGGCCACTAGTGCCTGAGAAATAGGCTGAACACAATGCCCCAGTCCACAGAGACTAAGGTAGAGGACATTAGTTAGTCCTCAAAAAATCAACAGTTGGTATTGTTGCCGTACCAGTTGAGCAAAAAATGTTAACTCTTAGAGAAGTGATTTGTTACTCGTGTTAAGAGCTAGTTTTTTCTGTCCAAATCTGACTTTTTTTCGTTGTCCAAGGCCTTTGTACGGTCCTGACTGTCAAAAACTAAAATATATGTGTGACAATTTTGAAGCTGTGTACAGTTCAGATGTAAATGGCAAGCAATTATACGAGAATATTCTAGATTGCTAAATGCTAGTTTCCAGTCGTGCAACTTAAAATTATCGCGTCCTGAGGTCTTCCTGACATTCTTCGAATTGCTTTGCAAATAATGCTGTTGACGGCAGTATCTCATGCAAGTTGCGAACGATCTTTCAGTAAACTGAAACTGGTGTTTTCATACCTCCGAGCCCCAATGACTAAGAATAAGTCAAGGCAGATTGTGTGATCTAGTTTTGATGAGTATAGATAGGGGCATTTTGTGCAATTTAACCGAAAAAGGCTGGATAAATTAATATTTCGATGGAATTGTGTTTTTCGAACACAATTGGTACATGATTGCATTAAAAATTTATTGTACTTTACAATGCAAATTAAATGTGTTTCTTTTCAAAGGAAATTGTCGTTTGCGGTTGCAATAGGTTGTTTCATTTTTTTAAAGATATGCAATTTTGTCAGGCAACACCATGTATAAGCCTATAAATGATGATAACGTTATTATTTGAATGCTTTGATATTCTACATGATAAAAATAAATGAGCATAGAAGTGTGGTATGGGCCTTATGGTGAATTATATTTTATTTCCTGAAAAGTTTAAAGCAAAAATAAATACAAAATTTTCCGTATAAAAACATTTATTTTCTTCACAGTTTAACTTTCGTAAAAATTGTGTCTAAATTTGAGATTTAAATTATTAGAAAAGGCCCACATTTAGACTTTGCCACGGACACCATTTTGCTTAGATACGCCACATTGCAAACAAAGTGTGCAGCACAGGTGAGCATGGACAGGGATCAGGATTGGATATCCTGCGGCATACTTGAGATTTTTTAGGATCAGGATTGGATTTGGATATTTATTTATGAAAAAATTGGATCAGGACAGGATCAGGATGTTTATTTGATTTCTATAACGAAATTTCCCTGAGAATGATTCAAGATCAGTGCTCTCACTTTTAGGGATTTTTCCCCTAGATTGGAAGTTTTGACCCTTTTTAGGGATTTTTTAAGGATTTTCGGAAAAGTATGAAAATGTGTGAAATGAACTGTTTTAGTTGATTTTGCAAATCATATTTGGTTCTATTTTTAATATTTATAATGGCACTCCGATTTTATGCAGCACCCACCACGGACTTAGGGATTTTTGGAACTGCATTTGTGAGAGCTCTGTTCACGATGTCACAAATGATGGTGGTAGTGTTTTCTTTGCTATGGTTTTGATATTCACAAAAAAACAAAATTATTTTGTATGTGCTGCACTCATTACAATCAGTGGTAATTCGTGTACAATTTATCGCAAATTTTTTTCCGGCGAAGTGGAAGTAGTAAGCTGCTCTTATATTGCTGGTATGCTGCTTCGTTTGTTGTGCTGATTCATATGTGTGTGTAGTGTAGACTAAGAGTCTATTTCATGGGTGGCCAACTTGTCTTCGACTGGGATCGACTTGAAAATTTCTTGATAACTCGCGATCGGCCGGTCGGTAATAAAGTCACAAACGCAGAATGCTAAAGTTGAGTATCATATGTGCAAATACAGTGTACCATCGCCTTAGTAAGTGATGCACAGAGGGCAAAGTGTCTGTCACGCATAAATCATGATTTCACGCAATAATAAAAAACATGTTACAATACCTTTGCCACATCTGCCGAGCTAGCCTATGGTCAGCCATCGCAAGAGGCACCAAAGAATATATGTGACCAACCAATTGATGGATAATTTTATGTACTTTCTGGAATATTAATTGAAAAATGTTCTTTTGGATATCTTGTCAATTCAATGCAGAATCAGGCGCGATCGACCAAGTGACACTCGGCGATCGACCTGTTGGTCACCCCTGGTCCATTTCAATGTTTAAGTTACATTTCTGTTGGTTAGAATTTTGAGCATTCTTCCTCAAGTTTTATACAGTCAACCCTTGCTAAAGGACAGTTTGAGTTTGTAGTTTTTGTAAGCTACATAGTTTTACTATAGCCTATTTTATAATGTGATCTGCTCTCAGCGTTAAAAAATCTATTTGCTTTATTTTACCAATTGATTGAATGCTGGAGCTCTTTTCATTAGCTGAACCAGATTGGCTGAATTGGTCACATGACAAGGGTTATATCCTTGGATTATCGGATCGTCTTTGGCATATAACCTAAAACCCTAACCCAAATTGCAAACCTGTGTCTGGTTTTCAAAACTTTTGAAAAAGTACTGTAGCTTACATCTAAAGTTTCCCCACGAAAAGAGTCGTCTCTATTAGCCGAGCCGAAACAACAATGCTGAGAGCCCAAACGACAACCACTCGCACAGCAGGAATTCCCACTCGACCAGGTTCATCGTACCAACTGCTATTGCCACGAACTCAGTGTTATTAGTGGACAAAGCCAGATACACTACAGTTAAAATAGAAAAATAACCACAGCAGAGCTATACCTCTGGTGGCAAAATACACACTACTTTTCTGTTTTTCCGATTGAAAGTGCACAACATTTGATGTTATTTACATGGATTGGGTCACAAATGACAAGGTGTTTTTGTTTGGAAGTGGCTATAGGTCCGGGGGCAGTGACACAGTTAGAATAAAACGCTGAATTTTCACATTGTAGCAGCACTGTCATGGCAGTCAAGTAGACATGTCTTACTGTGTGACAGAGGTGATCACGGAGCCGGAGTGGACTCCGGCAGGAGTCTGCGATTTTTGTCGGAACCGGAGTAGGATCCGAAGTCTGAATTTTGAATCAAAACCGGATCCGGAGCAGGAGTGGATTTTTTAGTTTTTACAGGAGCCGGATAATATCTTTCCATAAATTTAAATTTTCTCTGACGAGGCTAATTGTTAGATTAATAGTCTGGTTGTATTCTTTTTCATTAATTGGCACAATGAAAATTCAGTGTAGAGCTCAGGATGAAAGAGGGTGGCAGACTGAGCGCTTTGTTCAGGCTGGCACAAATCCAATGCTCCACGGCTGTATCACATGATGAATATTTTTCTATTTTGTGGATACGTCAGTTACTGGAAGTTCTACCTCTGCTCTCTGTCTTGTTTTAAGCGGTATTCACAATTTGTTGTTTTTAGTCAAATGCACAAGGCAACAATGTATTTAGACTACCTTTACAAAGCAACAACAGTAATGCAGCTTCATCCAAGGCAGCGGAAATGCAGTTTACTTCAGGCTGTTCCTAAACATGCCAGTATTATCTTTCAAGTTCACAATATGCTAAGGTAGGTAATTTAATTGTGTGAATAAGGTAGTATCAAGTGTATTCGATGTATCTTATGTGGATTCATCTCTAGAGTCTAGTAAGTGAAAAGATAACAGTAAGCACTGTAGAGGCTACTTCGCAAGTAGCTCAGTATCCTCAACAGGAGCTTAAGAAGAGTTTCCTAAGACCATATTTCAACCCAAAAAACATACAAACATCTAAAGAAAATATTTATACAACAATACAATCTTGGGCAAAAGTCCAAACTCTGTGAATAGGGTTGTTCACATAATGCAAGAAAGCTTTGTAAAATATAAACCCACCAGAAAGCTCAACGAAAGCAGCTTGCATACGCAGAATTGAGCAACAAAGACATATGGGCTAAGCAGGTGAATAGAAAGACGTCACAAGCTAGGACGATAATATTGACGCAAACTCCCAAGAGTAAAAGTAAAGACCACTTGAGAAGAAAAGTAGTCACTCCACAAGAAAATTGACGCACTTCGTAAACAGATCAAGCCATGATGATTCAGGAAGAAAACCATACGTGGAGACCCAAGCCAGCAAGCCTTCGAAACGTGCATCGGAAGAAAACAAAAAACAGCACATATCGAGATGTGATGCCTCGGGAAGCAAGCACAAGACAGCGAATATCGAGACGTAACATCTCGGGAAGCAAACCTAAGAGATTGAATTTCGAGCTATTACACCTCGGAAGAAAAGATTGCACAGCCAAATAAAACTCTTCACCGAGGCGGAGACCTGAAACAGCTCAAAAAACGTGGTCATGTGATGTTTACATGACGCACGACTCCTCAAAGACGAACAAAAGAAATAAGGAGAAAACTGTATAAATGACCATGTTTTTGACGTGAAATCAGCCATTCGTGGCACGTTGACCTGAACTTAAATCATTATAGTCATTCTTGGCACGGTTGAAATGGAAATACAAAGAAAACTCAAACACTATGCGTGGTAAATTCTGACAGTCGAAATGACATCTTTCTGATGTTAGAAAGTAATTCTCGTGTTAGAATTCATGCTCAAATTCATGATAAATACATTCTCGCATTGAAAAGTAGAATAGTCACATTTCACGGGCGGTTAAGCCGTCATTGGCTATGTTCAGAACCATCCTGGACATAAGCTTCCTCGAACTCACGATAAATTTTAAGCTATGTCTAAAGGACCACTATTTCTTCGAGGATAGATTTAACCCAAACAAATATGGTTCTACAGCACAAAAAGCTAAAAAATCAAAACCTTGAACTAGATTTGGAATGAGATTTTGTTCAGGTGAATATAACATATGATTCTATTTCTTGGTTTCAATTTTCGTAGTGTCTTTTTTTCCTTAATCGAGAAAAACTGTGCAGGGGTCATTTTGCCTTTTGTTGAACACGATTGGTTGAACTGGTCAAATGACAATACGACACACAAAGAGACTACGGGATAAGGTTTACAGTTAGGATTGGAGTTTAACCTGCTAATCAATAATTATGCAGTGCAAACAAGAAACCACTAACTGCTTGCTAGCACCAAAACCATGACATAACTTGTCCATATTGGGTGGTGGCAAAATAGCTCTAACAGTTATTTTGCCTCGTGAGGCAAAACAGACATTGCCTGCAAGTTTTCGGAGTGGAAACAGGAGTCGGAGTATAAATTACCAAAAATTTCCGAAGCAGGAGCTGGAGTTACTTTTTTTGAAACAGGTGCAGGAGGAGTCAAAAAAGTGACTCCGATCACTTCCGCATGAATGCTTTTGCATTGACTCTTGTCATGATCGGGCACCTTTCGTTTTGGTAGTAACGGTTGCACTTTTCATGGAACCGGTTTTTATTTACTTTTTTTTAAGTTTCCAAACTTTTGTCTTCAGATTTGCAGTTTAGGTTTAGGTTTAAGGTTAGGTTTAGGCTACTAGGTTTCCACCAAGTGTAGTGCAGTCTACTGCACACTTGCCATGGATTAGTGTCATGTTACAGGCGACGGATTAATAAGTTTTCAAAAATGAAGGTCCACTGGCGGACCTCTAACCACTGCCTGTTTGTTTTGTATTTGGCCAGGGTCTCATTCGAATACGGATGGATATCGGATACTAAATTTCTGAAATTTTCGGATAAGGATTAGATATGGATATGCAAACATTTTTCGGATATGGATCAGGAAAATCAATATACGCTTCCTCTGGTGTGTAGTGATTCAACTCGCAGTGACCAGGTTGAGACGAGTGTTTGTCGAATTAACATTGATGGCAATTCTGCCAACGAAACGCTGTTCAGTTCTCAAAATATGTTTCTGTTTTGGAAAGTTTTAGGCTGGTTGCGGTTCATCTGGATTTTGACCAAGACTTGCAGTTTTGCTTCATGGCAGATTTTAACATAGATTATGATATACAGTATATTTTGATATTTTTATGCAAACCAGCACAAAATTTTATGGTGTTCGCACCGGAGATGAGCACGGACAGGACTGGATCGGACTGGATCAGGACTGACGCCAATTTTGGCCGGATCAGGACGGGATCGGACTGCAATTTTTTTGAAAATTGGCGGATCAGGACCGGATCGGACTGAGAAAATTTTTGTTGTTTTAATTTGATGATTCGAACATATCAAAAATTTTAGTTGTGATCCGATTTTACAGATTTGCTAAATAGTAGTGAATATTTTGCCATCAATCGCAAAAGCTTTTGAACACATATAACGTTGAGTTCTAGTAGCAACGTGAGCATAGTTGAGTGGTTAGTGTCTATGCCTACTGTGCGAGCGTTCGTTGGTTCTTCTCTCACCACTTCCTTTGGCTTAGCCAGTAGAGATTATACCTTTGATAGGAGTGCTTTTTGTGTACTTTTTCAAAAAGTTTAGGTTTAGGGTTACGTGGTGTATGTTTAAGTTTCGGTTTAGGGTTTACATTTAGGGTTTAGGTTTATTGATTAGGTTTTGAGTTTAGATTTTAGGTTCAGCTTTTAGGTTTAGATTTTGAGTTTAGGTTTAAGTTTTGGGTTCAGGTTTTGGGTTTAGGTTTTGGGTTTAGGTTTTGGGTTTAGGTTTTGGGTTTAGGTTTTGGGTTTAGGTTTTGGGTTTAGGTTTGGGGTTTAGGTTTTTGGGTTTTGGGTTTTGGGTTTAGGTTTTGGATTTAGGTTTTGGGTTTAGGCATTGGGTTTAGGTTTTGGATTTAGGTTTTGGGTTTATGTTTTGGTTTCAGGTTTAGGGTTTTAAGTTGTTACAAAAGTTTTTATTCTCTCCTTCAAGAGAACAGAACTTTCGATTCTGATACAGCTGTAATCAATTTAGTGGGTTCGTTCCATTGCTGTATCAAGGACAGTTGTGGCCAATCTCACTCGTTGGTTTAACCGCCCTGATTGTTTCTGAAACTTGACTATAAATGCTACCGGCAGTAAACACTACTAACATAATGCTTTAATAATTTTATTAGCTTTTTTTTTAATGATGTGCAATAATAATCATGCAATGGTACTCACCAATAATAGTTCGTTTAACTTGCAGCTCTTATCGAAATCAATTCTCCAGACAATCACACTCATGCAACGTTGCAGTCAAATACAATGATATTTTTAGCGTTCGATAATATACTAAACTCTGTTGTGAGGTCTAATGTTTTTGGTAACTGAATCACTGACTGTCAATTTTACTAAGTGAGTGTTCAGTGGATAGCTTCATTCCATAGCGGAAATTTGTCAGTTTTTCATGCGATGCGTTACTGTCATGCGACTGTCACGTTTTCGAAGGTTCGTGAAGCAAGGCTTATGGCCAGGAAAAGCGTTTTGTTTAGCAGCGCTTATCTTTAGTGAACTGGTTGGAAAACATCCGTTTTTGTCGCCCATAATGACAGAACTTTACTCGGACAAGCCACTTTTTACTTGACCGAATAAAGCCTGTATACTGGTCTTACCCAGTTAAAACTCTTGATCGTAATGCCGTGGCTGTCAAGAACTTGACCTGCCGGGTCACTACGACTTTACCTCATTGGTTTCAGCCAAGAGGTAGAGTATAATGAACTCCTGATCGTAGTGCTGTGGCTGTCAAGAGCTTGACCTGCCAGGTCACTACGACTTCACCTCGTTGGTTTCGGCCAGGAGGCAGAGTTAGTTTTACTTCTGAATCCAAAGCTTTAAGAGTTTTGAGATCCCGAAGGGACTAGAACAAGTTGCCAACGCTTTTAGTTCCAATCTGAATCAAAGGTGCGAAATCCGCCCTATTTATACTGGGATTTTGTGGAAAACCCCATCTAATTAAACATCTTGATTGGTTGAAAGAGTCACATCTTCAATAAAATCGTGACTATCTTTATTGGTGATCACGAGATGTCTTGTCTCGTGATGTCTAGTCACATTTTGAGTGTTCAGGTGCATGATCAGACGCTGGCCGGAAGTATGGGTAAAAGCATGATCAGCGTGTGATCAGCTGTGCTTCTAGACTGGAGTTCATTGCGTATCTTCAAGCTTTGACTTGCTGTACTTATTTCAATGTTCTTTATAGCATCCAACCTGCTGTACAGTAAGCAACTGATCCAGGCTCAGCCTGTTGTACAGCAGTTTAGTTGTAGCAGGTTAAAACATGCCTGCTACAAAGTCTTGTAACAAGGGCCTTATGCTAATCCATGTATACTGTCCTTGTCACTTGACCAATCGAAGCAATCAGATTCTCCTAATGGCAAAATAACTCCAGCAGTGCTTTTCCCTCTGATGCCTAATAGACATTTCCTTGTTAAATTTAGGAAATGGCAAAAGGCTGTGGCTATTTTGCCTCATGAGGCAAAAGCACTCCTACAACTCTTTTGCCTTCAACCAATCGTATTTGGCTGAAGGCAAAATAGCTCCAGTTATTCTTCTGCCTCATGAGGCAAAATAAAAATACATGATTTTACATTGGCAGATCAGGACTGGATTGGACTGACGCTTTCCAAAAATTTTGCGGATTAAGACTGGATCGGATTCAATTTCATCGGATCAGGACTGGACTCGGACTGAAAAATTTTACAGTCCGCTCATCTCTGCTTGTGACATTGTTTGGACTTTTCGGCGCCCGGGTGATTGCGCCCCCATTGCCCCCCTCGTTACGTGTCTGGCAGTCAGATTGTTTATATTTGTCCATATTCTTTGAACATTACAACCGCATTTTACTTTGCAACCGAATGCTCGGACGTTGCAGTGTTTATTTGAGGACGCGTGCATACCACAGTAGCCTACTTTCGTACTTGACCTGGCCCTTGACCAGGGTTGGACTCATTGTCCTATTATGGATGTAGTGTCATACCAAGTGTTGCAGGTTAACGAACAATAGTGATAGTGTTAAGAAAATGTTTGTGTGCAGGTTCTATTCTCTATGGTGGGAGAATAAAAGCTGATTTTGATACGATAGAAATCAATTTAGTGGGTTCGCATCTTTACCGTATCATGGACAGTTCTCACAAGTCTCACCCACTTGCTTAACCACCCACACTCACTTCTGATACTTCCTCTAATATAAAACCGGCTATAGATCACAAGACATATTGTGCTTCTATCTTTTATTGTATTTATCGATAATTGTAGCACAAGTAAACGAATAGTACTCACCAATAATGGTTCGTTTAACTTGCAATTCTTCTCGAATCAATTCTCTCAAACAAGCACACTCATGCAACGATGCAATCAGATACATTGGTATTTAGTACGTTTTGTTTTCCACTAGATTCAATCAGATAGAAGGACATGTTGTTAGTTGAGGCATTAACACTATACTTCAAGAAAAGGAGTGTTCAGTAACGGTCTTTATTCCATTAGAGAAGTTTGTCATTATTTCATGAAATGAGTCACTGTTGCTTTGTTATCACGTTTTGGTTAACTCAGGAAACAAGGCTTAAAGCCATGAAGTGTTTTGTTCAACAGCGCAATGTTTTGGTTGTCAGTTTAGGAGATAAATTCTATTGCCTTCAGTGGCAAAACTCTACAAGTCACTTTTATCATTTTAGAGTGGCAGAGTTCTGTTCGGACAAGCCAATTTTATCGTTTTGGGTGTCAGGGATTAACCCGGACATGTCAAAATTGTAAACTGGTAACAAGGAGAACTCCTTATTTTCATTGCCCATCGTGACATAATTCTCCCCAGACAAGCCGTCAAACTTGACCGGTTTGAATCCCTGGACAGGACTTACCCAGTTAAAAACTCTTGACCAAAGGAGCAGTGACCAAAAAAGATTTGAACATCCTCTGACTTAACCTCAGTCCGACTCATGGTCCCCTGAGGCAGAGTGTTTTACTTCTGAAGTTAAAACTTTAAGAGTTTTGAACTCCCGAAGGGATTCGAACAGT
>JGI24021J15306_10006607_pt1 | contig 13998 bp, 7 predicted proteins | sample Ectturendosymbi1_FD_15306 | JGI IMG/M metagenome (IMG submission 15306) | reverse complement strand
CGCATTTCCACCTCTAATTGAGTTCGGACACTATCGTACTTGGCTGGGGATGTAAAACTTCTAGCTTGCAAACCAACTGTTTCGTCACAGATAACATTGAGCCACAGCTAATCCGTCCGTCATATAGCTCTTTTTCATGCAATCAAAGAGAATAGAACTAAACTGAAATAGTTTTGTAGTATTTTTTTTAACTACACGTTTACATTTTGCGCAATACTTGATAAAAATTGCAGTAAAAGTAGCACGTAAAAATCGAAAAAGTTGCAAAAAGTTGCAATATAAAATTCTTGGAAATACCTCAAAACGTTGAACTACATATATTTTGAGTATTTGGTAAGCTGTTGGAAGCTGTAAAAAAAGTTGCAAAAGTTGCAAAAACTTGCCCTACAAATGACCAAATGTCACACCTGCATGGGGCCCCAAAAACTAAGATGTCCTAGGGCTCCGCATTCCATGAATCCATCCCTGCCTATGGGTATAAAATGTAGCCAATATAAGATTGCTAGCAAATGTTGACATTTAAACAATTCACTTGGAATACACAGGTAATGTCTCTTATACTCCATTCAATTTCCTGCCACTAAAAACTAGAGCTCGACCGATAAGGTTTTTTGGGCCGATACCGATGTGTTTCAATTTTCATTGCTGATATCCGATACTGATATTTTTGTATTACTTAAGCAGTATCTATTTTGCCTCATGAGGCAAAATAACCACTCTTGGAGCTATTTTGCCTTTAGCCAAACATTTTCAAACTTCAGCTGAAAGGCATTACAGTGCATATTTTTCTTCAGGCCACATAATTATTTTATGAGGCAAGATATACACTCTTGTTTTGCCTTGTGAGGCAAAATATACACTCCTGGAGGTATTTTACCACCAGCCAAACATGATTGGTTGGACTGGTCACATGACAAGTTTAGACAGCTTGACTGTCTCAGTTGACTATGACGTCTGTAAATGGGTCAGTCTGATAGACGAGTAATGTTATGCTTTCAGTGCTGGCAAGTTGTTAGCAGCTTCTTCCTTACATTGTGTGAACTGTAGGCTAAACCTAAACCCTTGTTTCTTTACGTATTTTATTTGTCAGTGATGTATTATACTTGTCAGTATTATACTTGTCAGTTGTCATGTGACCATTTCAACCAGCTGTGTTTGACTAAAAGGATGGTTTAATCCGTTGTGCCTACTAAAGTCCATAGCAATTCCTAGGACTCACAGTAGTCCAACTCTAAATCAAAAAATGCACAAACAGCAAGCATTTGTTGCATGTAAGTGGGCTTACTACTTGTGTAGACATCTGTGCTTACGCTCAGATGTCACAAGTAAAAAAGAGCACGATGCATTACAGTAAAACCATCACTTCACTGCGATGAAGAACCGTACAACATCGAATTCTGCACAAACCTAGATCCTGGTCACTGTGACGTAGGCACTTTTTTGATGCATGCTGAACACGAGACTGTCTAGCCTAGAAATACCTTGGTGAAACAGCTACCAACACAAAAGCATGTAACCTAGTTTGTTCATAGGCAATAATCTGCTTACCATGCCAAAACCTATGACCGAATGTTATGTCATAGAGCGTTTTGTCGGGACTGTTGCACAACGGTCTGTACGCTGTATGCCATGAACAGGACAGAGCATTTGTGTTAATCAATCAGGGTCACAGACGAAGTACCAACTTGGGTTCCCAACACTCCATGCAGAGCAACAGCACAACACTTTTATGAGCAAATATTGCCGATATATATCGGCAGAATTTTGCCGATACGATACATAGGCAACGTTGTCATATCGGCCGATATATATCGGTGTGCCGATACATCGGTCGAGCTCTGCTAAACACTCTGATACGCATAAATGCTTCAAACATTTGGATGTATACATACCTTCTTCAAATTGATATTCACCAACTTCAAACAAGGTTTTAGAAAAAGTGCTTTCATCAACTTCATTAGTCTCTGGAATCACGAACTCTTTTTCTTCCTGCACCATTACATCATGTATAGCAGTGCCACTTCCAGTAGAACCAAAAAAGTCATCCAGTCTACATTCCTTATCCCACACTACACGGTTTTTAAATTTAAAATACTGGATCCGATGTTGTGGAATGCAAAAAATATCAGGTCCTGCACTTGCAATGGGTATATCCCAATTAAATTCTGAAAAATGTTTTTCTATTGTCCCAGTAAAACGGTCTTCATATGCCACTGTGAAATAATTTTCATCCAGTGATTTATCCCATATGATTCTGTAAAAGAACAAAGGCAAAATAAATCTCAAATAACATAGAAATATGTAAATATGATTAAGTGACAAGTAGAAAATTAAAAGACCTGTTTATGACATCCTCAGCTGTTTTCATGGATGGCTTCTTACTGCTATCTTTTCGAGTATCACAGAGTCTTTGGGATAGACCTGGATTCTTTACAGGTTTGGGAAACACAGCTGCTATAGTAATATTTTTCTTCTGTGTTGCAGCTGAGTTTGTAGATGAATTACTCTTAGAATCTTTTGTTTCATGAGCATCACAACTGTTGTTTAGCTTGTTTTCCAAAAAAGGAACAAAGCGTTTAAAAGTTTTCAACAAGCAATTTTCATCCAACGTTGTTTTCATCAACATGGCTCCTAACGAACTCCGCATGTCCTCTTTTACTTCAGGAGGAAGTACAATCCTTTCGACATCAATTTTCCAATATTTAAGTCTCCCTAGAAAAAATTGATATGACTTGATATTTCAGATTCATTATTCTTTCTCATAAATGCTAGATTTCAGACAAAAAAAAAAGTTTACATTATACTAATCAGCCCTAATTCGCTACTTCAGGTGATATTTCAACAGCAATTTTTAATGAAGCATACACATCACATAAATGTACTGCACTTCATTCACTGATGGGCCATTCCGTGTCAATTCTCAGAAAGTGGTCAGGTCACCCTCTCCAATTTTCCTGAAATTTTATTCAAATTGTTATTACCCCATATAATGAACATCTGCAAAATATGAATGAAATCTGTCAAGCAATGGCATGATTATAAAACTTTTTTAGTTGGGGGTGTTTAGCCAGGGGACGCAAATTGTTCATATTTGACCATGTTTAAAGCCTTAATACTGCCAAACTACATTAGTGAACAACCCCAATTTTTCAGGGATGTTAGCAACTTTGCCAAATATTGAAAAAATAACATTATCTACATTGTGACTTTCAAAGGTCAAAGGTCATGGATGCCCAAAGTTTCTTGCTACAAATTTTCAAAAAATTTCAAACCTCACCACGGTTTCATTTCTTGATATTTTTAGCTCATATTTGGAGGAATTATTGCTGATAAAATAATTTTTGACCTTAAAAACTTTATTGCAAAATATCAAAAGGTTTGTGAGGTATCTTGGACCAAACTTGGCACGAAATGAAAAAACTAGAAAAGTGGGGTACCGTTGTCACCTCGGTTACCCATGGCCGCAGTGAAAACTTACATTGAAAAAATTTTGACATATTCATTATGATATGACAAGTTTACCATACAAAATTCATGAATGGTTCTCAATGTTTTCATAGAGAAAAATTTTGACAAATTTGTGCAAAAACTACACATTTTGTGCAATACAGAGGTCTTACCAGTAACTATTTTTCATTATACCATTGTTATTCATCTAGTATTGTTACTTAACAAATTCATTATTAAATTCTGGAATTCTCTTGTGCAAAATCAATTGCTTGTGTAAGTGGAATGAAACTGAAAAATTTTGTTTCATTTCACTTAACACTTTGCCGGGCGGTCTACGAATATATCGTACCTGGATTTCAGCCTAAACCAGCAGTTTTCCGTTACCTTACCAATGCCATAGCTCCTCCGCCGATTGCGCTAAAGAGCTGTTCAAGCGCTCAAATGGATCAGTCTGTCTTGTAGTCTGCACTCGAAAAAAAGGTTTTTTGGTCCGAGGTTGCAAATTTTTTGTGAGTGATGTCGTAAGTGAAGTAGTTTTTAGGTCATTTTGGCTCAAGTTGCTTGGCCTAGGGCCCAACCTTTAGGCCAAAGTATTTCACTAAAGTTTTCATTGGAAACTAGACTCGAATCCGAGTATTTTGTGCCCTTGATTGACTTTCTAACATTTCTGGTTCAAAAGTTATGATCTAAAATAAACAAATTAATTAATTATCTAATCAGCGAATTAGTCAAATATTTTTATTGCTTTAGATCATAACTTTTGAACCAGAAACCCCAGCAGGTCATCCAAAGTATGGAAAGACTAGGATTGTAGCCTAATTTCCAATGAAAAATTCAGCAATCTAACGGTTTAGGCCCAAGGCCAGGTGAAGTGGGCCAAGATGGCCTAAAGATCCTCCACTTATGACATCATTCACAAAAAACCAGCACCCCCAACCAAAATATTTTTTTTCTTTTTTTTTAATTTTTTTTATTCAAAAAAGTGTTTTATTTTAAATTGATTACATTTGGTTTAAAATTAAATACATCGCTTTGGTTTCATGATCTGAAGTAATAAAAATATTTGTCTAATTCGCTAATCAGATAATTAATTAAATTGTTTATTTTAGATCTTAACTTTTGAACCAAAAACGCTAAAAAGTCGATCAAAGGCTTAAAAGACTCAACTTGAGCATAGTTTCCAATGAAAACTTCAGCGAAACACTTTGGCCTAGTGGTTGGGCCTCAGCCAGGCAACATGAGCCAAAATTACCCAAAAACTACTTCATTTATGACGTCACTCACAAAAACCCGCACCCCCAACTACAGAAGTATTGTTTTTTAAAGTTTTTTTTAATCAAAAAAAATTTTTTAAATTGAATACATTTGGTTTAAAATTAATACATCATTTTGGTTTCATGATCTAAAGTAATAAAAATATTTGATTAATTTGCTATTTTGATAATTAATTAATTTGTTTATTTTAGATCATAACTTTTGAACCAAAAACACTAAAAAGTCGATCAAAGGCACAAAATACTCGGACTTGAGCCAAGTTTCCAATCAAAACTTCAGCGAAATACTTTAGCCTAGTGGTTGGGCCTTAGGCCAGGCAACAGAGCCAAAATGGCCTGAAAACTACTTCACTTATGACGTTGCTCACAAAAAATTCGCAACCCCGGACCAAAAAACTTTTTTTTGAGTGCAGACTAGAAGACTGGTCAATCGTTTAAGCACTTGAACAGTTCTCTAGCGCAATCGGCAGAGGAGCTATGTCATTGGTAAGACAACCGAAAACTGCTGGTTTTAGTCTGAAATCCAGGTACAATATATTCGTAGAACGGCTGTAAAAGTGTTGAGTGAAATGAAACAAAATCTTTCAGTTTCATTCCACCTAAACAAGCAACTGATTTTGCACAAGACACAATAGAATTCTAGAATTTAATAATTAATTTGTTAAGTAACAATGCTAGCTTGAATAACAATGGTATAATGACAAATAGTTAATATTAAGACCTCTGTATTACACAAAATGTGTTGTTTTTGAACAAACTTTGTCAAAATTTTTTTCTATGAAAACATTGAGAACCATTCATGAATTTTGTATGGTAAATTTATTATATCATAATGAATATCTACAATTTTTTCAACGCAAATTTTCACTGCAGTCATGGGTAACCGAGGCAACAAAGGTACCCCACTTTTCTAGAATTTTCATTTCGTGCCAAGTTTGGTCCAAGATACCTCACAAACCTTTTGATATTTTGCAATAAAATTTTCTGTGGTCAAAAATAATTTTATCAGCAACAATTCCTCCAAATATGAGCTAAAAATATCATGAACTAAAACCGTGGTGAGGTTTGAAATTTTTCGAAATTTGTAACAAGAGCTAGAAACAGTCAACTTTAGGCATCCATGACCTTTGACCTTTGAAAGTCACAATGTAGATAATGTTATTTTTTCAATATTTGGCAAAGTTACTAGCATCCCTGAAAAACTGGGGTTGTTCACTAATGTACTTTGGCAGTAATAAGGCTTTAAACATGGTCAAATATGAACAATTTGTGCCCCCTGGCTAAACACCCCCAACTAAAAAGCTTTATAATCATGCCATTGCTTGACAGATTTCATTCATATTTTGCAGATGTTCATCATATGGGGTACTGACAATTTGAGTAAAATTTCAGGAAAATTAGAGAGGGTGACGAGACCACTTCCTAAGTATTGACACGGAATGACCCTGATATATTCTACTGAAAATAATACATCAAAAAATAACAGTAGTAGATCCAGCGAAGACAATTTGATGCAATTTATCCTCACCCCCAAACTGCTCCAATGAAGTGACATCCCATTGAAGCATTTGGGCCTCTTATTTTCTGATAAGATTATATAACACAGAAAAATCAGGGGGAAGTAAGATGATACTGGCATTCTTATTTATTTCACAGAACAAAAAATAGATTTTTTACTCTTCACTTTGCTTTCTACTGAAGAAGTATACTGTATAGAAAATATATATACATATTATTAAAACCAAGAAACAGTATTATCTTTATATCAAGTAGGTCAGTAGTAAAGTACATAATTATAGCATTTGGCAATCTACTTTTTGGATGTTAGTTATATGTAGATTTAACTCCCAGTTGCACAATCTGTGAATTAACACCTAAAACCATGAAAAGACTTACCTGAAAATGTAAAACAAACAGTAGTTTCGCCCACAATTACTGAAATCCATATCGTCTCCACATGAGGTCGATAAAAGTGAATTTTATATTCTTTTGACAATGCAACTATAATAGCTTTATAATGGTATAACATAACTTAAAAAATTTGTATTCAAATTCAAAAACACAATCCTCTAGTTCTTCTGTCACAAATTGTACTTCAGTAAAGGATAAGAGTAAAATTGTAAGGCTATCAAAGTCATTGTTAATTACATCTTAGTTGCATAATCAAAGGAACAAACCAGACATACTGAGTTTGATTCTATTAGAATCAGTCTCATTTTAATAAACTCAAGGAAGATAAATACCATTGTCACAAGATCTCTGTCACTTCTTGATTCAAATACTTGCAAACGTTTCTTGTAGTGATTTAATCATAGTTGAAGTGTAAACCGTCTACATTATGACCCTCTAATTGCTAGCATCCACAAGTCCCATTTCAGTTAAGACGACTTCACAAGGCAGATTATAAGTAGAAATTTACCAAATGCACATCACATGCCTACTAAATTTTAAACATTAATTTGATACATGAGGGAAAATGGAAATGCTCCAGCTGGAATTAAGTTGGACCTATGAACAAACAAGGACATTGACTAGGTTTCCTGTCATTGCCAATCTTTGCCAGAACTAAAGGAAGAAATCAGTGGAACAATTAGTCTTCCATAAAAAGAATAATATTTCTATCAAGTCTGGGTATGCAAAATCATATTGCAATTGTAATCCTTAGCAGATTCGACTGCCTCACATGAGATATTACAATCCTTTTAACCTTTCACTGCCGATGTATGGCATGATATATTCGTACTTTGAGCTACCACATTAGCCATTATTTTCATGGCACTTTATAACTCTTTTATTCAGCAGTTGATTGTGCTAAAGAGCTGTTCAAACTCTCAAAAGATAAAGCGAGTCTTCTGGTTTGCAATGAAAAAAAATTAGGTTTTGGGTTTTCGTGGGTGGTGTTATAAGCGGGGTGGGTTTTTGGCCATTTTGACTCAGGTTACCTGGATCGACTTTCTAACATTCCTGGTTCAAAAATCATGGTCTAAAAACAACAAATTAATTAATAATCTAATTACGGGATTAATTAACTATTTTGAGAACAAATACGTTCTCTTTGCACTATTTTGAGAACAAATACGTTCTTAAAACTTTTTTGTAGTTTGATGCCAACAATCGACAAACTTCCACATGCATAAACTGCAATGTAACTTACCAAGTATCAGCTATATGAAATTAAAATTAAAGGAAAAATATTAACCCTTTTGCAGCTGACCTGAAATAGCGCCATACCTCTCTACTCCATCTTCTCATAAAGTGTGTCAACATGTGTTTCACTCAGTACATTTGCTACTTTCTAAACCACATAGTCATATTTTAGTCTTTTTTTGGCAGCCCCTTTGAACCAGCACCTTGTGACCTTGGCAGTTGCCTAGTTCGCCTAATGGTAGCAGCAGCACTGTAGTGGATATTATGCACATAAACACACACTTTCTCATTTGGGAACAAGCACAATAATATTACGACAACATGAAAGAACAGACCACATTTGCAACACATCATTTAAACTCATGTCATCCAAACATGCCTTTCGAAAATTGCATAAGAAAAATTTTAGGATGTCTAACACAGCACTGTGATATCAATATTTGTGCAGCAAATAAGCTGTGAGTTTATTTTTCCTGGTGTTCAAATGCAGTTAAAAATGTACTTTTTTATTCCTTTTGTACGACCATGTTATGGTGCAATTTCAGAAAGGAAAGCATGCAAAGATTGCACGTAGTCTATAATTTTGGATGTAGAGCTCTAAACAACCTACTCTGTAGAGTGTTAGTTAGTCATCAGTAGGGCAAGTTTTTGTTGCAGTAAACAAGTGAGAAAGTTGCATTTATTTTCCACGAAAGTTGCATTTATGCGCAAACATTGCAAATAACAGTAATTTACTCAAGCGATCTATTTACATACAATGCTAAATATTTCCGAAAGTCAATTGTACTGACTGCTCTATTCTCTGCAGAAACTAACATTCCGCAACTCAGGCTAAATTATCTCAAACGGAACCACATAATTTTGTGATTCAACAATGCCTGGTATTACTAGACAACAGTAAAATCTTTAGGTGTATTCCCACAACATTACGTTATACGTGAGAGTGAGGTTATGTAGGCCTACACTCTCTGCGACCAAGTGAGGATGAATCTGTGTGCATAGCTGCTCTCCTTCTTAATGTCATGGAAACCAGCCACGGTTTATAGCCGCTTCTCGTAAAGAAGTGGTTAACTGACTAAGCTGTCTCAAAAGAATTTGGCTGCGAAAGACTTGACACAACCTATTTTCGTTTGCGCGGGCTTGGCCAAATGCCAAGATTTTCCACACTTCCACCTCTAATTGAGTTCGGGCGCTGTCATACCTGGCTGGGGTTGTACAACGTCTAGTTTGCAAGCCAGCTGTTTTGCCATAGATAACCTTGAGACGCAGCTAATCCGCCATATAACTCTTTTTCATGCAATCAAAGAGAATAGAATTAAACTGAAATAGTTTTATAGTATTTTTTAAAATTACACAGTAATTTTTTTAATTAAACTTTTACATTTTGCGTAATACTTGATAAAAATTGCAGTAAAAAGTTGCACGCAAAATCGAAAAAGTTGCAATATAAAATTCTTGGAAACAGCTCAAAACGTTGAACTACATACATTTTGAGTATTTAGGAAGCTGTTGGAAGCTGTAAAAAAAAGTTGCAAAAGTTGCAAAAACTTGCCCTAGTCATCAGGTTCAATGTAACATTCTTATCTTTGAGGCCTTGTGAAAAAAGTTTACCTGTTTCTCAAAAGATGTAGAAAGTCAAACAACATTATGTGATTGCATGCTTTGATGCAGTCAGATTGTTTATATCACTCAGGGGTCAGCAACCGTTCCCTACTCTAGTCATGGGCAAAAAAATACAAACTCGGCAAAGATCAGTCTGATAGGCCGCACTTATTTTCCACCAACAATTCTGTTTCCTTTGTACTTTACCTGGGCTCAACCTGTTTAGGAAACGACATCCTCCTCTGCAGTAGTAGTGTTGCACCAGTGTCACTGACCAGTTAGCGAATAATATAAATGTTAAAGTCTATAATCTCTTGTGGTTTGCCTCCAACGCTGTTGCAAAACATTCTGCTAGGAAAGTGTCTGTCACCCTGTGATTCCGCCTGCTCAAATGCCGTTGTGCATAGTTCTGTTTTGTCTGTTTTTATCGATCTGAGTTGTGCAGAGGGTGTGTTTGAACTAAGGATGGACTTCGTGTCTGGATACTACTAGTTCTGCTACAAAAAACAAATGAAACAAAATAAAGTAAACTCTTGCTCTACGAAGCATTTTTAATTTTTACTGATGATTTCCACGTCAGTAGAGCCCAGCGAACCGAGTAACCCAGGGCTCTTCATAAATCCTAGCTCTACTTGTTTCATAAATGGGCCACTACAAAATATACCGTATATGCAGTACAAGGCTACAGTTATACCTTCTGGTAGATGCCAACAACCTCAAAACGAAAGCAAAATTTCCAGCCAGGGAAATAACCTTATCCAAATCTGATATGGAGCAAGAATTGTGTAATCTGACTAGAGATGGCACGGGCCGCTAATGGTCCGGATTTTGGGCGGGCCGCTGAGGTTGAACGAGCGGGCCGCTAACGATATTTTTAGCGGTTGGACTTCACCGAACCGCTACGAGCCGCCCTCTGATGTTAAAAAAACCTTCAAAAATTTTTGAGTTGAAAGAACCACACGGTGGCAATAAAAGTGACTGAAACCACTTGACACTGCTTTGCCGTTGCTGTATTGTAAGGCAAATTTGCTTTTCCCATATGTGAGCCAGAGATGAGCGGACTGTGAAATTTTTCAGCCCGAGTCCAATCCTGATCCGCAAAAGTTGAATCCGATCCAGTCCTGATTCGCAAAATTTTTTAAAACCATCAATCTGATCCAGTCCTGATCCGTCCATACAAAACCATGTATTTTATTTACCCTCATGCGGCAAAATAGACACAACCTCATGAGGCAAAATAGACACAACTTTTTGGAATTTCCAAAATTTAATAATGCAGTCTTTATTTTGCCATTGCAGAGGCAAAGGCACTGCTGGAGTCATTTTGCCATTAGGTGAACCCATTCGGAAGAATTTGTCAAGTGACAAGGATGATGCACTTGGGTTATGCATGCTGGTGTCTGACTGGCTGTCATATGGCCTCAAACACTGAAACTAGACCCAAAGCTTAAACCCATAATAACGACTCAAAACTTGAACCCAAAAGCTAAACCCTAAAACTAAACCGAAACATTAAACTTGAACCTGAATCTTTTTAAAAAGTTCATCAAAAGCTCTTCCATCAAAGGCGTGATCTTTTCCAGCTAAGCCAAAGGAGAGGGTGAGAGCAGAACTGCTGAACACATGCACAGCAGGCACAGACACTAACACTTTGACTACGTCCACCTTGTTGCTAGAAATACGAACTTAACGCTATATGTGGAGTCTGGACAAAGTTGGATGCACAGCAAAATCGTCCCAGCAGAGTTTTTGCCATTTATGGCAAAATATACATTACCATTTAACCACCAATCTGCAAAATCACATTACAACTAACATTTTTAATGTGGTTAGAATATTCACATCAAAACAACAAATTTTCTCAGTCCGATCCAGTCCTGATCCGCCAATTTTCAAAATAATTGCAGTCCGATCCAGTCCTGATCCGGTCAAATTTGGATTCAGTCCTGTTCCAGTCCGATCTAGGCCTGACCCATGCTCACCACTGATGTGAGCACTCCGTCAGGCGCGACTGGCAGGTACACTTAAAAAAACTTTTCGTGCATGGTGATAACTGATAACTTCTTGCATGAGCGTGGCGTTCAGCGGTTTTGGTGCTGAGATGCTTTTTGGGGGAAACGTGTTGTGCAAATTTGATGACCTGCTATAGGTGTTTTTGATATATGCACCAAATCACAATCGCTTTGTAAGTAAGGTTGCGGGGTTTTACGTTTAGAGTTTCAGGTTTAGGGATTTAGGTTTAAGCTAAAGGTTGAAGGTTTTATGGTGAGGGTTCAGGTTTAGGCTTGCAGGATGAGAGTTTTAGGTTGAGAGCAGAACAGCCTCCAGAAAGTTTTCAATAGGGGAGCTTTACTTTTGTGCGGGGTCTTGACATTCCAAAATTGACAACAAATCCACTGATTTATACAGCATAATTTCATATTTCAGTTTGTGGGGGCTTGGAGGTTTCTTTGGGGGGGTTAATTCCCAAAAAAGCTATCCCATGGTGATGGGACTAGTTGAGGGTTTTATTTTTAGGTTTACAGTTTAGGGATGTAGGTTAAGGTTTTGTGGTTAGGGTTTTAGGTTTCGGGTTTTAGGTTGGCAGTGTCTAATTTGCCGCCAGGATGGCAGCAGCAAAAGGCTTGGTAAAAAGGAAGTAAATGTAACTGAAAGGTAAACCTACAAACTAATCCTAAGTGGAGTCCTAATCCTAACGCAACCCTAATCTAATAACGCTAACCTCTAAACGTAACACCTCAGCAGAGCCTGAAAAAAAGCAAAGAAAACGTTGGCAAGGTGAGAGTCGAACCGAAAACCAGTGGCACAGCAGCTGTAACACATAACCATGACACCACGAGAAGGACAGCGTTTTCTTGGCAAAGTGACGTTTTTGTTGGTATTGCGTCATGCCACGAGACCGAATTTTCGAATGCCAGCACAATAGCTCCAGCTTTTACCACCAGAATATCACCTGTAAAATAGACACTGCCTTTTGGGTTTGGCTTTTTAGGTTTAAGGTTCATGGTTTTAGGCTTAGCCTACACACTAATCCAAGCATGTAACTTTGTTTATGGTGCTTGTCACATGATATGTCCACTTCAACCAATCATTTTCCACAAAAGGCAAAATAGACTTAGCAGATATTTTGCCTCAGGAGACAAAATAGACAAGACTGCCAACTGTTTAGTGGGCTATGGGCGAGCCATTAAATTTTTTGCTTCACACAGTAAGCGGTGCACGAGAACGATGAACGAGAAGCAAGTTTTACTGCTGTATACAAACGCCAAACGACGCTATTTAACCCTTCATTATACGTTATGCAAAAAATGTATATTCCAGAGCAAAATGTGGATAATAGCTCATAAAAAGCGTAAAAATCCAATAAATCAAGCAGAAAAAAATCAGCAAACTGCCTGCCAACACTTATAATTTGTGGACTAGAACACAAACACAACAATAAAAACAGAACCAAACACTTGTGTGAAAAATAAATTTTTCGTAGTTAAACACATGGCAATAGTCCTGCCAAATACCCAGAACAAACTCAAACTGATTTCAAAAATTGGCACTTGTAAAGAATCCTGCTGAACAGCTGCAGCCGCAATCATTTCAATGGTAAAGTTTTATTCATGCATTTTTGTAGTGATGTGTGCGAATGAGATTGGGCGAGTCACGAGTCGAGTATAATCACAAGTCCTTCCAATCAGAGTCATTAGAAATTTTTTTCAAGCAAGGTCAGAGTCGAGCCATGACTTGGTCCTGTCGACTCAGAGTCGAGTCACAAAAACAGTCGAGATACTTAAAGTCATGGATTTTGAAGCTCGAGTCAACGTCGAGTCAAACGAAATTCAATATTTTCCTTAGATTTCTTTTCTTACTACAAGGTGGTGTGGCATGGTGATTTGCCACATATAACCTTGAATTCGTAGCAGAAGTAGTAGAGTCTACCTAGTCGAGTGTGGAAACTCTCTTGCTGAAGGCCGGATGTTCTACTCTCCATTCAGGTGGCTCAGGGCAGTGCAGCATTATGGCAGTAACAGTGGTGTCCAAGAAACCACAACAAAAGGGTGATGCCAGCCTGCTATGCAGTGGCGCCTGACAAGTTGGAAAATGGTGCCCAATGTTGTTTCAACGTTTTTGTTAACAGCCTATTTAAACCTAAGTACTTGGTGAAACCACTTTCTTAACTTCCATTTTATTTTCTCCTTATTCCCAGTCAATTTCACAAATGAAACTTTGCCCTACAGCAACACCCCCTCGGCATCATATGCCCCAGCGAAAAGCAGAGGTGAACATGGATTTTGATTCAAATACTGCCTCATTGCATAGCTTGGATAGATTTATAATGAATTTCTGTAGGCCCATTATAATTACAGCTTTATTTCGGATTAACACAGCCGACGTCCGCGCGAACTAGGTCGCGACACCGCCATCGCACGCGTGAGAGTTTTCGCTCTCGCATCGGCCACATCCATGCGTGCATTACTCGTGCGCTTGGCTGCGTGCCTTCTAGACTAACATCCAGCAAATTACGCAGTAAAGT
>JGI24021J15306_10006605_pt1 | contig 14000 bp, 12 predicted proteins | sample Ectturendosymbi1_FD_15306 | JGI IMG/M metagenome (IMG submission 15306) | reverse complement strand
CTAAGAAATAAACATCAATATTCTGATCGCTAAGGGGGGTGCTTGANCCCCTTCAGCACCCCCCCTGGCTGCGCCTTTGATGCCAACAACACCCGTGGCCATTGCTCATCAATAGAAAATGTAGAATTCGTTTTAATCTTTTCACTTCTATTATTTTGCCTCGATGAAGACCACTAATTGTGGCCCCCTGGGGTCACCAGCCACGGTAGAGAAACTATTAAGGTGGAATCTCTCAAAACCGCCTTTCGGCTACAACAGGCCTNCCCAACCTTTTTAGTGTTGCGGGCCACTTTCCCATGAGGAAACTTATTGCGGGCCACAAACGTTGTGTGACGTAACAATAAGCTATTGTGACGTAACAAATCCCTTCATTTTGGTAAGTTTTATGCGATAACATGAGGTGATAATGATTCCTGGAGTTGTACGCAGTGTTGCCAGCTGGTATGCATGTAAACCAAATCTAAAAAATTGACATATTTTCGAAGCGTTTGCTATACAAGTTTTTGGGTGGTAGGCCCATAACAGAAACAACAGGTATAATTTTGGTGTGTTATGGCAAATGTACTTGAGCCTATAAAAAATACCAAAAATTTAAAAAGTCTGCTTACGAACTTATTACGTCGCGGGCTACTTAAAACAACCTCGCGGGCCGCGGGTTGGGCAGCCTTGAGCTACAAAATCGGTATCCGCATGATGAGGGCAGTAAATCTCCCAGCAAGTCGCATATCATGCTGGATATGTGGATTAATTTGAGGATAAGATACCGTAATCATAAGCCCACCAGCTTATTAGGCCCAAACTTGTTCGGTCAGGAATTGCTTCATTTATTCCTGTCTGTGTCTTGCTTTCTACGGTTTCACACTTCCTTACACTGCTGACCTACTGTAGTTCTTAATTCTACTGTTTCGTCACAGATCGTTTATTTGTGCCAGTATCGATTGGCAAAACAACTGGTGCTCTGTAGAATTTATTTTCAAAATGGCGAACAGACGTGCAGACGAAATTAATAATGCTTTGCCGTATCAAAGAAAATTGCTCGTTACTTTAACTGTTGTACATCGTGTTGATAGATTTAGCAATTTTTAGCGATAGTACAGCCGGCCACATTCATTTATGCGCATGAGAGTGGCGAAAATTTGTCCCCCAGTTAATAAGCCCACCCGATTAATAAGCCCAAAATCGCCTGGTCCCAAGATCGGCTTTATAAGCGGGGACTACTGTAATTTCGAAAGCAGAAACCATATTCAGAGTTTAACTGAACCCTCAGCTTAACCACACGTTTTTTGGAAAAGTTTTGAAAAGTAACGACAAAATTTGCCTTTTGTACTTTTGTAAATTTCTATTTTAAAATAAAGTAAAAGAAAACTGCGAAATTGTGTTCTTAGAAACTTTGTCTCTTTACAAGTATGTGATAACAAACCTTTGGCAAAGGGAGTTTGCCCGAATCGACCTGCAGTTGTGTAAAGTAAGAATCATCAGGTCCTTTATTTTGGAAGGAAAATTCCAGAGTAAAAACTCCACCAATTTGTTTGATTATGTAAGGATCATCTGGTGGCAATCTGTACAGTAACCAATAAAGACTACCAATCAGCAAACACAGAGTGAAAGCTTGTAGTGAGCCAGCTTACTTTGAATGTTTACTGATACTAAGTTGTGCATGCAAAGTAAGCAAGCAAAAAAGGCAAACCATTGTTAGGTATGTTTACCTAAAGTAGGCAAAAGACAAATACTGGGCTTACGAGTGGTTGTTCTGACATGTTTGCTCAAAGTCACACAAAATTTTTTGAAAATTGACATAATGCAACGTTCATTTCGATTTAAAATATCAATTTTTTATCAGTAAAGTTGTTACTCTTTTCTGTGTAAATTGTCTCAGAGTAGTCAAACTGAATTTTGTTTTATAAATTTATTTTGCAAAATCTCACAAATCTTTTCTCACGTTTGATGCTACACACGCATATCTCCTGCACTATGGTGTAAATAAAACGTTTGTGGCGCAATGACTTCTCATGTTTAATGTAACACCTTTCCGCTAGGGAAAAAAACTTGTTATGGCCCTACAACAGCTCACACAATTCTGTTGCACTGAAACCCATCTGTAAGGTGAGAGACGTGCGTTAATTTTTATGGAAGAGACGTGCGCAAATCTGTAAAATCGCATCGTTTCTTTTCCACCTTTTTCAGCACATTTACTTTTATTTTTTCCTTGCTTTTCATAAACGTTCATAAGGACTTTTGTAATTTAAGTTGTTAAATACCCATTCCGTAGTTTGATGAACTCTTAAAGGCACTCTTACAATATGAGACAGCGATAATCGACAGTGTCATTTGAGAAAAGCAATATTGTGACTATATTGAACAGTCGACACATAACAGGAATACGGAAGTTACCACTCACGAGTGATTCACATGAAGTGAAAGGTCATGAACGCAGGTGTCTTTGCCTCCATGGCAATCAACTGTGAACGGCCAGTCAATCGAAGTGTAACTTGCTTTCGTAAAATCAAGAACAGGCGACATTTTCTGGTTCAGGTAAGTGGCAGTGAGGTTGTACGCGTAAGTGATGCGAGCTGTTTTGGTGGCATCTTTTGCGGCTTGTTTGAATGAATCAGACTGCGCAACGGTCAAATAATGCATCATTCCATATACAAGACAATAAAAATGTAAGCTGTGTTCACGTTAGTCCAATTCCCTTCAGCGTTACTTCACAGCCAGCGAAAATTAATTGTCTATAATGATTTTTTCCTTCGCCACATGCAACAGGTAAAATCATACAAATGCTCTCTTTAAGCAGTGTGAAATGTGAAAAGGCGACGATTAAGTGCAGGTATGGCTGGAAAATTAAACGAGATTCTCGACGAACTAGCACGTCCGCAACAAGAAGACACAAGCACCAGCGTTTGGACGTTAAAAAATTTTCATAATGTAACAATTCCATCGAAATCCATGATTAAAAAATAAGTTAAATCGCAGTTTACATTTATTTGCAGTGAGTAATGACGACACGACGCGCTTGCAGACACTGAAACATTCTTTTCCGTCACTGAAACCAGGGTTGAGTTAAAGAAAAGTAACCGCTTGTATTGCATCAATGAATCGATGTCCAGTTTCGTTTGGATCTCTATAAACGCAATCAAGAAAAGTACAGTTACCTGCAAAACAGTATTGCAAAAATCAAACTGTTTACATAACTACAAACATTAAGTTTCAAATTGAGTTGCACCATGAGGAACCTTTCATGATTTTGCGTGTATTGCACGGGAATGAAGTAATGTATATTTCCAGGCAAGGGTTATCCAAAGTATGCTTGCCATGAGATGCTTCTAAACATTTACATTCTAGCCTACAGGTTTATCCAATAAATTGAGCAAAAGTTGCAGACAATAGGCTTCTGAACGCTACAAAATCTCATTCAATAACATTACCAAATACGGACAGGCGAAATCCTCTGATAATTTGTTATCGTCACAAGAAAATATAAAGCAGATGCTGTTACTAAAGCGCAACAACAGAAACTGAAATAGCCATACACAAATGAGATTGAAACCTCACACTCACGAAAAATTTCATTGTTTGGCTTTCTTCGAAGTTTCCCTGATACGCAAATCGTGAAGTTAGCACACGGTTGCAGTGGCTTCCTCATGCAGCCCATAATAGCAATTCTGGGAGGGCTAAGCCTTATAATGGCTGTGATATCGACAATAGGCCTTGATTTTAAAAGAACAACGTAATCGCTCGATGGCGCTGAGACAGCAATGTCCGGAAATCCATTGAAATCGATGTCTGTTGATCCCTTATTCGCAGAATATCCGAAGTTGAACAAGGAAGAGGAAACGGCTTTGCCAAAAATTTTCTGCAAGCAGTTGAAGCAAATAATTGATCCTGAGAAAAGTTACCTTATTCCATTGCTTAAAGATCAAACAAACCGCTGTCTGTACACTGGTGAAAGTGAACGTTTTAAAATGTTTGGAAAAACGATAATACGTCGAGAGTACGGTGTTAACGAAAGACGAACTACAAACTGAAGGTAAATTTAGAGGCAAACGATTGAGTGAAAAACTATGTAGCTCCCCATCAACTAAAATCAAGACAAAATTATGTTCGCTTGGTCCGGATTGAGATGATTTGAAGCAAAACCATTTGCCACATGTACTTTATCAAAATGCAATCGCGTGAATGATTTGAAAATAATAAACTTGGACCGAATCGCTCAAACGCTTAAGATAACCGTCATACTGAATTGCTGATCGTGCAAAATGAATGTGGGCCTAAGTTTGATTCCGTGTCGATTTGCAAGCTCCCTTCTCCATACTGGAGACCCTTAAAAAGAAATGTTTTGCAAAATTGGCACCCAACACTAAGCCCAAAGCATTTCTGCCTTTTGACACGAAAATGGTCGGAAAACGCTCAAATACGAGCTAATGGTAAAATAGATGGAGGCCTGATTGTGTTTTCGTGTGACAGGTGAGGTTGCCAACACTTTATGAAATCACATCGTTGTGTGATGTGATCAGATCGCGCTAAAATGATCTTCTAATATCAACCAGCAAAACATTATAGAGTATACATGGTTTCCACATACACCAGCAGCGTTTAACTTTTAGCTAAAACTTTATTTAATAAAAACAACAAATCAAAAATTTCATATTACTGACAGTCTACCAGCAATAAATCTCATTAGAATATTATTTTTCCTGGTGATGCGGAAGCGTAAGTGTTCTCCAAGTTACTTTCGTGGGGACCTCAAGCCCAGGAGTCTGGGAAACTATGGAGTTACTTAAAACACACTCATTGCACACACAGGAAGAATTACAGTGCACTGCAAGGTTTTGTAGGATGCATAGTGTAAGCGATGAAGCAAATTAACATCTTTGTTGAAATCCCATCTCCAAAAAAGTTAATCTACCTGCCTTAACGCATAACACACACACGTTACTCGAAACAAAAATATCAAATTTTGTCAAGCAACGCCTACAAGAATGTTCACAGCTTTACCTGGTAGTAAGATTCTCTGATACCCATAGATGTTACGAAGTAAACATATACGGCCCCCCTGACGTTGTCTTCAGCAGGCGCACCTATGAGCACGTCGTCGTATCCGTTCTGATCTATATCTCCTGGACTGACAATGCTCATTCCAAACCGAGCTCCGGCAGTGTTTGTTCCCTGAAGCACTTGCGGCGCGTAGGATGTGTTGGATTGAACAGAACTCCATTGCTGCAAGTTTCAACAACGTTAGAAAGTTTTTTTGATAACTTGGTTACACTAACCGTTGAGAAATTTGCAGTTCGATTTAAGGTCCAGTCATCAAACCGCTTGGTTAATTGCGTTTAATTTCATAAACGTTTAGAAATAATCAATTTTAAATTTGGGTGTTGAGGCCACTGATCTTTGCATTTGTGCAAAACTTAATTTAGTTTTGCAACATAGTCGACTTTAAGTTGAAAAGCATTGAGTAAATGAGGAATTTTGAATCAAATTATAGTCGTAAAAGTTTTGTTTTTCCTAATTAAATCTGGACGAAAATAAATCCGCAGAATTTTGAATCGACACATAGCTTGGCGTGAATGGCAAATATTACAAGCCTACACGAAAACTAATTTATTTTTTAAATTGGGTAGAATTCAAAAGTTATTTTAAAACAAATATAAAGTCGTATTCCAACCGATAGTGTTCCTCACAAAATGCTACGTTGTCCAAATCCTTGTTACTAAAATCTCAATGCCGCCATAGGCAATCCGGTGGCAATATGAAGTTCGCTGCTGTGTTTCCAGTAAATGACAACGACTTTCGTGTTTTAATGATGTCCTGGTGTTCTTTTGAGCTTTTGTAAGCTTAACATCAATGTCATGGTAATTCAACTTATTGGTTTCTGTTTCAAGCTTGATTAGTCGAAATCGCTTTCCAAGCTTTCAACCTCTTTCACGTATATATTTTATAGCCGTACATACAGCCCCCATCATTTTGTCAAGTGAAGTTATCTTTTGAGAAGAACAATTAAGACACAGGAGTTTTACCAAAACAGGGAAGCTTTGGTTATTACTTTTTCAGTAAACCACTGGAATTTTAGGCAATATCTTCCACAGGTGCTTGAGTTAACGTACTATACTCAAGTGGACTTAGTGTATTCACGCTATGCTCTGTAAGGACTTCTTGGAATAGCAATACCAAAAATCAGGGGTGGGCAATTAATTTGGCTCGGGGGCCACTTTGAGAAGGCCGCATTCAGCGACGGGCCGTACTTTCTAATGGAAATAGAAGCAAGTATTATTGTTTAAGTTACTGAGTTGGAGGAATTTTCAGATATGAACATATTCCTGAATGCTTCCCCGGGCCACTGAAAACGCTGTGGCAGGCTACATTCGGCCCGCGGGCCGCTATTTGCCCACCCCTGCCATAAAATAGTTACATCTTCAAGAAATACAAAAGTGTTCAATACTGCTTAATCAAAAGTTGCTCTCATCTCATGAAGAAACCTAACGTCAAGGATAAGTGCTAAGCCCGCAGTTTTGTAGCAATTTCATGAGCAAATTTTAAATATTAGCTACAAGTTCTAGCAAAAGTTTTTGTCTAGCAAAAGCTCTTCATTGTTTCAGCTCAGTCACCTTTGTCTAGCAAAGGCAAAAACTAATTTACCAAACAAACTCACCCATGCAGATAGGCCAGGCTTTTTGGGGTCATTCATATACACAAAAACACGTCCGTGGTCAAATCCCCTTTTATCAGCGTACAAAGGGGCTGAGATCAAAAGATCAGTATACAAGTCTTTGTTAAGATCAATTCCAAGAACAGACTGACCAAAGTACGCTCCGAGTTGCCACCAATGGGAGGGAGGATTAATAGTTCCGTAAATCTGGGCTGGAGGCGCAGACGCTTGGTAAATTACAACCTTGAAACACATAAAGTTGCTTCCTCAACAAAACGGCAAGTTTTTTAGCACAAGTCGAATACTTCATTACGAACTACAATTCGCCAACTGACTTTTCCTTTTGATTGATATCGTGGTGCTCCAACAGCCAGGTATTCAGCCACGCCACCAAGAAAGTTTCCTGAGGTAACGGAATAACCTGAAAAAATTATTCGCAATTAAGTAGCATTGAACACTTTTGTGTTTCCTGAAGATGTAACTATTTCATGGTATTGCTTATGGCAAAATTCCAAGAAGTTCTTACAGACCATAGCATGAATACGCTAAATCAACTTGAGAGTTTATTAGAATAATCTTGGGTATAGTACGTTAACTCAAGCAAGTGTTCACCCAGTGAAACAACAAATGCTAGTTTATCCAAGGTTACGTAAGCGAACTAGAAGACACTATTCAAAGTAGGATTCAGCCGTAACTAGTTTGTTAACTCTCTAACAGTGGAATTCGGTAAAAGGTATTTTCACAAATAAAATCCAACGGGTCTTTGAGACAAAATATGTCCTGACCCTGATTACCAAGTAGCCGATTATGAGGTACTGAAAGTTTATACAAAACACTCTTCCCCATAATTCCGTACCTAAATATGATTGGGTGAGCTGAGTTATTGTTTCCGGTGCAAATAATTTTTCCAGAGAAGCTTCTTGGAGGAAGTACTTTACATTTGTGCTGACAGACTCATCCTGATCGATGTACGCCACCACATTCCCTGCACTGTCATAGGAACCCACAGCCCCAGCATAAAAATCATTGTTCTGCATGTAAAAAGTAGTTGTATTACAATATCAGTTGAAAGAAGAAAGTTAAACGACACTCGCTTTGTACCCCGGTAGCCAGAGTGTCACGAATGGTCTGCAGAGCCCATGTCTTCTCTCTCTGGGCTATAGACGACGCAGCTCCTTAGCAAACGTTCTGTAGTGAATGTTGCAGTGGTGGAAACTGTAGAGCCCAGTCTACCAACTATAGAGGCGCGTGCATTACCAGAGCAGTGGTGATCGGCAAGATTAAGTGAATGACGAAAAACACAAAACAGCTTCCTGAGCATGCTTTACTTATGATAAACCAGAACGTTTTGCTTTCGCTGGTGAAAAAACAGCTTGATTTACTCCATACACAAAAATATCTGCCCAGGTAAACGTCGATAGGCACCCACACTTTTTTAAAAACATTTGAATTTGAATCTGCGCTTCTTTGTACATATGTTTACCGCCACTTTGTCCCGCCACAATTACGATCGCCGGGTAACCTTTGCCCTCTTTTTGGTATGCTATCATCAGTTTGTTTGGCAATCTAACGCGTGTTACTTCATTCATTAGATTTTGTTGTCGATAAAAACAACCATTTCCGAAACGCCCTACGTAGCTTCATTCATACTGCCTGTTTTTGAGTTGCATTTATTTTCTAAAATACAACCTTGAAAGACTTACAAATTTTATTATTTTCTCAAGTCATTCCCAAACATCCCAAAATTCATAAAAACTTGTCAAATGTGCATGCACTTCACTAGAAGAATCTCTTGTTCGTAGTTTTTTCGCTTCCTTTTAAATATATATATATCTGCGTCTTTTACTGGCAAATTTTTAATTGACTTCACTTGCAAATTTCTTTTTTTTAATTAAATTTTACAAAATGTGCCACACAAATGCAAATTTTCAAGTATATGATGAAACTAAAAACTTCACTGCATGAATTAGGATGCTGCAGTAGTTTCTGTTTGACCATGAAAAATCATTCCTCGAAAGACTCTGACGCGCTTTGTCTAACTTTTCAACCACAGAAGAGTTCATAACTATGATTTCGTTTTAGTAAAACATAATTTCATTGGAATTAAAATGAACAACAACAAGGCATCTGCATTCGTATGAATTCTTAAGGCAAAACAGATAGTTTTTTCACATGCTGGAGAAGTTTATTTGCTCCTTTGTAGCTGGTTTAGATTATTTAATATACCGATCTTTGCAAACGTAAACGATTTTGACCTTAATTGACTCAAAATTAGTTTCTAAATTCTGCAGACGACTATTACAGCCAAATTAACTTTTCACCTATACACTACAGGACTCTAACCCAGTATTAACAATTCTTTCACTACTTTTTTTAACGTTACTGCAAAAGTTCAGAAAAGTTACTGCACACTTGAATATTTATAGGTACACTGGCAATATGTAAGCGGCAACAACACAAAAAGTACGAAAGGTTAGTACGAAGCACACTAACAAATGGCAGAGGAAGTTTCTTTAGCACACTTTCAGAGAAAATTTATAATTTGGAAATAGTTATTTAGTGCTTATGTCAACCAACTACCAGGAGGTTGTTGTTAATTTGACGGCATGACTAAATATTTATTACATTTCTATTCCGCTCGGGGGTCTACTCCGTGGTTTCGTTGAAATAGTATCGATTAACAAATACTGAATATTTTGTACTGTATATTACTTACCTTGGAAATATAAGATGAAAATCCAAGCTGACATCTTGAAAGAAGATTTGTTGTGTTGCTTTTTCCGCTACCTGAAAAATTCAGCCAAGTCAAAGCTTAGCCAAAGAATGCCCTTGCCATATCTCAACGTTTTCTATATATTTGAAAAATTTTGTGTCCAAGATTTACTACCATGTATTCAGAGTATAATAATTCTGAAAATTCCAAAGAAAAATCTATAAATTTACTGCATTCATTTTGAATGCATTAAAATTTACAAGTGATGAAAAACAAGTTTTGCCGATCCACCTTACACAAGCAAGTGATGAGCTTTTAAACGTAAATATTCAGCGCTTAGAGTTTTATAATTTTGGTATAATTTAATCTGGTAGTAAAACGTATAAAAAGTGCCAAGCGCGTTTTGAATTAGAAACATGTTGGTGGGCAATTAAGAATCACCACCGCCTGTGTCCAACACCAACGCAACAGAAAGACGTGGTTGCTGTTATACGACTACACATACCATCAGCTGTACATACAAAGGGTTTGAAGGTTAACATGCTATTGGTCATGATTCATTTGACAGCTTTACACACACAAGACGTTTCCAAATTGTTACGTAACGCTTAAAAAATTCACTTGACTCCCAACGGTAGCTTTTACCAGTGTTGCCAGATGTGCTACTTTCCGCCAACTTTGGCTATTTTTTTATTTGTTTGGCGGGTGGCGGATTTTATGGATTTTTCGCAATATTTCGGTGGAAATTTTGGTGGATTTTTGTGCAAGATTTAGACCAGTGCTTAGTTATAAAAAAGTTGTAAAAATCCACTTAATATAGTGTACTGCCGTCAAATTCATTTTTTTGCGGTTGTGTAAGGTCGTTTGTACCAGTGCCGGCTGCTTCAGTCCAGCGGAAACTCTGTGTGTAGTTAGGTGATCAGCTCAACGCTCGTCCCATGACAGGTCGATGCAGTAGTAGACGCGCGTGCTGGACTGCATTGAATCAACCTACTCAGAGAAAAGATGTTGTGGAAAGTCTTAAATTGTATAAATACCGATAAAATTCTTCCAGAGAACATGGTTAAAAGTGATCCTATTGGTCTTAACAGCTTCATTTTTATGTTTTATAAGAAGCTAGTGGAAAGAATGAGACGCTTTTGCCCAGTTTCGGATAGAAAAGCAAAACAAGTAGACTATACTGTAGATCAGGGGTCGGGAACCTATAGCTCGTGAGCCAGATGTGGCTCTTTTGGTGACAGCATCTAGCTCGCTTGAATTTTCTTAACACGATTGTTACGAATGAAACTTTTTCTGTAGTTTTCCATCTACTAGACTACAAAGCCATCAGCAACACCATGCAGCACCAGAAGTCGCATTAACAGTAAGAAGCATGTTAAGAGAAAATTCAGACATTTACCATTGTTTAAAATTGTTGATTTTTCTTAAAACTGCACACGTTACTTAATAAGTTAGTTGCATTAAGTGTTGAAAAATGTTATGTGGCTTTCACGGAAATACAATTAAAAATATGTAGGTTTCATGGCTCTCTTAGCCAAAAAGGTTCCCGACCCCTGCTGTAGATTAATGAGTTGTAAACCACTATTTGTGCAGATTGTTTTGAGAAATGTTTAATTTTGGATAACTTTCTACAATTTACTGAAACTGAGTCATCACCCTATTCATGCGAGGTCCCTAGCTTAGTTTGTTCTAAAACACTCAGATATTCTTAGTTGCTTCTGGTGCTGATGTTATTCTTAATAAAGAAGTGGGGTCAGGTTTCAACGAATGTGAACATGGATTCGAAAAGTGCAACGTAATGCTGAGAAAGCCAAGCGCAAGTTTTGTCGCTGTGAAATCGGAGCACAACGATCATATTTAAATAGCCATTATGCTTCTTAATAAACAGCAGCTTAATCCCGTTGCCCATTATAACATGCGGCAGCATGGCGACTTGTTGAACTATGGTTTTCACAAAAGTTCTGACAGCAGTAATCAGCTGTTTCGTTTTGCATTTGTAAATAGTTTTGTAAATGACGGAGGCTGTGGATACGTGTTATAATCTTTAAGGTGCGATAATATGTACACAATCTGCAGTCAACAAATTGGTTTTGCAAAGATTGAATGTTTCTTAAATGCACCAGAGAGTAATTTTGTACAATCCACGGAATTGCAAACTCCACTTGTTAGTGGCTTTTAATGTTTTTCTTTAGTTTTCAAACTTGACTATTTGTGGCTATAAGTTTTTGCCAATTTTGGCTACTTTTGACTATTTTTTGTGAAATCTGGCTATAAGGCTTTTTGAGATCTGGCAACACTGGTTTTTACGCACTTGCGTATGGCCTTGGGAGAGATGTATTGGTTTATGCTAAACAAACTATATACATAACTAGAGTGAGCTGTTAGCACAAATTTCGAAACGTATTCGGTGTACTTGTATGTTGAAGTTTCGTTTAAGAAGATGTTAGGAAGGCAAACACTTTTCTTAAAAATCACAGGGAGGCACAAGGCGTATGTGCAAGTACACTGCTGCGTCTAGTCATTTTCAGTCTGGAATAAACATCGGTTTGAAAGCAGTTCTGGTTGTGAGACTGTGGTCAGTGGGAGACTATGCGACAGACGCAATGTAATACTGTGCAGTGAAAGTATCCACTGAGTAAGAGTGCAGAATCGTAAATATAAGCACTTCGCGTTGGGGTTAAGCAAAAGATAAAAACTTAAGCACTAACCTTCCAGGGTTGTTGCGGCAGATTGCGTTATAACCTTTCGTAAACCATCAACAACACTGTTCAGTCGTGTATAATTTGAAACAGAAAAGACACGTGTCTTGTTGCCTGCTATTTTCACTAAATCAGCTTCTGACACTGATGATCCGACGCCAACTGACACAATATTTATGCCCCTTCCTCTGCAAACAAGCAATACAAATTTTAACAAAATTTAACCAATGGAAAACCGCTCAAAGCAATAGCATGGCGTCTTGTTTAAGAGTATGATATAGTCTCATTCAAAAATTGGTGAAACTAGTATAGACATGTGTCTTCATTTTAATTCTTTGATTGTGTTCTGCATGTAAGCGTAGCCTATAACTCACATGGAAAGCATCATTCTTTCAGTTCAGACGTTTACTCAAGTCTTGAGAAGTCGGCGCAAAAAAGAATTTAAAGATGAAGGTGCATCGCAGATCGAAACAACCACTGTTGTTTGCGCGGTGCACTTTTCGTTTGCTGCCCATACACGAACTGCGATTGCTTATAAGGGTTTTTCGTAGGTGAATGTCCATTCATTTGATTAATATAATTTCAAACATTTTCTCAGTCTGTTCAGGTTTCCACAAATACTGCAGGGAGTTCTTAATAAGCATGAATAAACAATTGCCGGCAAACCACGCCTCCAATTGTGTTGCACATTTAGGGTCCTTATACTACTCTGACTTAAATGTTGCAATAAGATGACAATTGTTAAAAGAATTTTATACTTGCCGGATATAAAAAATGGAGAAATTGATACTGCTTAATTTTTTTCGATAAATTTGCTCGAATAGCTTAGCTTAGACCAGTGGTGGGCAAACTACGTCCCGCGAGCCAAATCCGGCCCGCCAGCACCGCTCAGTTTCTTATGCAACAGGGTTTCACTTTGGTGAGTAGGTTCATTACGCAATATGTTAGTCAATGAACAATAGCATTTATATCGATGTGGTGACGCAACAATCTTTTTATGTGACGAACTAGCTTTGGCTGTATGCACGCTGCTCCACTGAGTTGCTGACCGCATGCTTGGTAGTTGGTACTTTTGGTCGACGTACCGTTAGAATCATTCTACGGTGTAGAATCTACGCAACATCTCGCTTCTAACAAAATTACTGAAAAACTAGATTTTCTTGTAACTTGTCATTCTCCCTAGTGAAGAGCATGGAGCCAAGTGAGAAACGAAGAAAAGTTGACAAAGAATATCGAAAGTTTAACGAGGAATGGACAAAGAAGTACTTTTTTATCGAGTGGAAGGACAAGGCACTCTGCTTTTGCCGTGAGACAGTTGCTGTTTTGAAGGGCTTTAATATAAACAGACATTATGAAACTAAGCACAATGCATATGGTGAAAATCTTTCAGAAAACAATTGAATGAAGCAAATTACAGCGCTGCGTGAAGGCCTTCAAAAACAGCAAATGATGATAAGTCGTGTTTGTCTCAGGAGCTGGCAACCCATGCCAGCTTGGTGGTTGCTTACAAGCTACCAAAGCACGACAAACTTTTTCGGATGGGAAATTTGTAAAGAGTGTATGGATGCTACAGTAAAGATCATATGTCCAGAAGTCGAAATACGGCTCAAGAATGTTTCTTTGTCCAGGAGAACTATAGTGCGCCGTGTTGATTCTATATCAACAAATTTGGCTGATCAACTGGCAAGCAAAATCAAGAAATTCGATCATTTTTCTATTTGTCTTGATGAAAGTACAGATTGTGGATACAGCGCAAATGCTTATTTTCATCAGGGGAATCGACAGAGATTTCAATGTGACTGAGGAATTGCTGTCAATGGAGTCACTGAAGCATACAACAACTGGAGAGGATCTGTTTCGCCACCTGTGTGACTGCTTTGATCGACACAAGTTGCATTGGGACAAACTTGTCAGTATCACAACAGATGGGGCACCGTCTTTA
>JGI24021J15306_10006603_pt1 | contig 14000 bp, 10 predicted proteins | sample Ectturendosymbi1_FD_15306 | JGI IMG/M metagenome (IMG submission 15306) | reverse complement strand
ACTTTCCACGATGGGTGTAAGCAAGGAATCGATCAGCAAATTTTTAATAGGAAATCGATTTCACGTAAAATTACGCATCCTCAGTCTTTATTCAAATCCTCAGTCCTTATTCAAATAGAAAACTTTCATCTGATGTTAATTGCCAGCATATCCTAATCAAATAATTTGAAACCATTTAGCTGTATCGGAAAAAGCCAGCAGTAAAATCTAACAAAAGTAGAAAGATGCTTTTATTTGTTAAGATCTGAGGGCATTGACACTGCCATTACTTACACATAGCTTGCAGTCTGTTTGATCGATAAAGCGCATGTGACTAAAATAAAATTACATTTAATTTTTTCCCAGTGGATGGGATTTTGTTATTTAAAACACTAACTGATTTAAAAAAGCCTTCAACCCCTTACCCTAGAATAGCTGGATCAGCGGTTCCCAAACATTTTAAGTTTGGTGAACACCTCGATACCCAATCCTCAAATAACGTATGAAAAAGTAATAATTGCATGCATGAGCGCAATTTGGTTGTAAAATGTGAGGGGACAGCTTGGTGTGAAACCAATATATATTATGAACCTAAAGAGACAAATGAAGGGGACATGGCATACTATATCCCCACTTTTTCAAACAGTGGGGGGACGCGTCCCCCAACTAATTGCGCCCATGATCGTATGGATGATTTTTGGTAGTAAGTTGTGAAGTTGTTTTTAAACTATTCTTTTCTCAAGCACTGTACCTACGCTATAGACAGACACAGAGAAGCATAAGGTGCGACCCGCTTTTGACCCTTCACCACCATTGTTTAGGTTTCGACCCATACTTGGGAACCACTAGGCTAAATAAACTAACCAACGGTTGTATTAAACTGCGGAGAAAAATATTTTCGACTTTAGTGCCGAGCCGTGGTAATACCCAATTGTTGCTTGGTTTTCGCAAATACACAACTATTTTCACACTTGTATAGACTAAGTGGGTCAGACATATGTAAGTTTGTTTGAGGGACATGTGTAATTTTCTCCAATTGACAATGCGAATATGTTGTTTACTCTAAATAGCTACCTAAAATACCTCATCGTTTTTGGGAAGCAAGCTTCGTGCAAGTAGCGTACAAAAATGTCACCGCAGTCGCATTTCATAGCGTTTAATGACATAAAATCCAAACATTTTTCAAACGCGTTGAGGGACTCTAGCCATTACGCTATCAGCTGTAAACATCAATCAAACAGTCATTCAAGAATTGGACAAGATCCACGTCTTATATATGCGCGGAAGTTTTGCAGACCTCTTTCGGGAGTCGGTGTCTTCGAGCAAAGTCGCTACTCACCTTCGATTGACAGTGAGTATCACAAGCGTGTAAATATAAAAAGCGCTATCATAATGGGCGCCACCATCACTTCATGCTCAACGTTGTAGCATCGAGATTTTCACAAGCTCTTTTGCAAGAAAGTTTTTACGAGCAAATGGTGGCTTTCATCGAAATCAGAAGTTGGGAACTTTGATACGAAAAACGCCATAAAAATGCACGTTTTATGGATGATGCTTTTGAAACAACGGGAATTAAAATTTTTTGATGTTGAGACTTGGCTGTTGTTTGCCCTCCCTATCAAAATTTATGGCTACGCGCCTGCTTTTCAATGTGATAATGATTTAAATTAAGGCAATTAAATGCTCTAGTTTGGCCGCAATCTTTCTAGAAATCAGCTGGCTGGGCTCTGCTTTATTCACTTTGCGATGATTCAGAATTGCACGTATCTGTACTCAAGTGACTAGTCTCCATAAAGGTGATGGGTTTGAATCAATCAGCAAATTTTTAAATTGGAAATCGATTTCACATAACAGTATGCATCCTCAGTCCTGAAATCTTAGTCAAATAGAGCAGTAAGTGATTTTCCATGCCCACGTATGAGCCTCCACAGCAACTGAAAACACATTTCCTGAATGAACGATTGCACGCCTTGTTCTTAGCCTGCTTAATTTTGTAATAGGCTACATATTGCAGTGCTGCGCCAGCCCATTACTGTCATTATGCATTTGATCTTTAGCTACCATGAATATTTACAAAATACTGGTATGCGAAAATGTAAAAATTGTATGTGGAAAAGTTAAACCAATTTCCTCCGGTGGCTTAAAATTGCTTGCACTGCATTTTGCTTAGAGTTCGACCGATGCATCGGGATGCCGATATAGCGATGTTGCCAATGTATCATATCAGCAAAACTCTACCGATATATATCGGCAATATTTGCTCACAAAAGTCGCTACGCTGCTGTTCTGCACGGAGTGTCGGGAAACCCAAGTTGCTATTTCGTCTCTGAATGATTAACGCAAATTCTCTGTCCTGTTGCTCACGCGGAGCCCTCCGACTACATCAAGCAGTAACTGATAAAATCAGACCGCTGTGCAATTGTCCCGAAAAACCGCTCTACGCCGTAACATTCACTCGCAGGTTTTTGCGCGGTAAGCAGATGACTGCCGGCGAACAAATCAGGGTAGGTGCTGTGGTGGTTGACTGTTTTAGTGACCCAAGTTTGCGCAGAATTTGATGTTGTATGGTTCTTCATCGCAGTGAAGTGATGTTTTCTTAGAAATGCGTCGCGCATTGTTGTTTACCCACTCGTGAGATCTGAGCGTAGGCACATAGGTCTACAGCCCTACACAAGGTAGTACTTTGACACAGCACATGTTTGCCAGTTTGTGGATCCACTTGCACGCTTGAATTAAGAGTTAGACTAATGCTGAGGACTGCAGCAGAAAAAAACTCCCCATTCGCGTAATTGTGGTAGCCACGAAAGCATCTTGTAGGTTAGTTTAATACGCATTGTAATATAGCATTTTGTGTCATCAGGGGCGTAACGAGGGGGCAAGGGAAGCACAATTCCCCGGGCGCCGAATCACTCTGGGGGCACTGCATAACTACGGGGGGCGCGGAATGACTGTGAGGACGCCAAAAGGTCACAACAATGTCACAAGTACTTTCTTCAATACAGTACATTTACGTTTGCTTCCGAAAGACCTCAGATTCGAACATGGGGACGACAAACTTGCATCTTGCCCTGGGCGCCGTCTAACCTGGGTGTGATGGTGTAACTACTCTGCGATACTGCTGAGTGCTGAACCAGCCATTAAAAAAATTTTGTTAGGTGGATACCCAAAATGATACCTCTGTTAACAACAACACTGTTCTCTTTTTCTGTTTCGAGTACCTATGGTAATTTGTTACTCAAATATTAACTGACATCCTGCAACTCTGTTTTATGCAAGGCTGTGGAGCCGGAACTCCAATTCCAGGCTCTGGATCCAGGCATCTAAATTTTTTTGGCTCTGGATCCAACATCTAGAAGTTTTTAGCTCCAGCACAATTTGGTCCATCAAAAACTAAAAACCATTGCATTACTCACTTGCCCCACAGAATGTCTTTGGAACTGGAACCCAAATTTCGTGCTCCGGCTCCCCCATCTAAACATTTTTGACCCCAGCTCCACCATCTAAAAGTTTTTGGGCCCAGCTCCAGCTATCCAAAATTGCTTGGGCTCCGGCTCCACAGCCCTGGTTTTATGTTCAACTTGTTGGACTACATTTTAGATGGATTCCAACTGTTGTTTGTATAAAAAGTCATCTTCATAATTACTCTTTGTTCTCATGCTTGTGTCATTTGTATACTCTATTGCTTATTTGTAAGATAGTGTCTATTTTACCTCATGAGGCAAAACCTGTGATGGATCTTTTTTACCTTTAATTGAACACGATTGATTCAACTGATCACATGAGAAGTACATTACGCAAAGAGACAAAGGGTTTAAGTTTGAAGTTAGAGTTTAGCCTACCATTCACACAACGCCGACAAGTAGCTACTAACAGTTTAGCAGTGCTAAAACCATGACATGACTTGTCCATCAGACTGAGCCGTTACAGACGTTGCAGTCAACTAAGCAAGTCATGCGTTCCAAAATAGTCATGTGGCCACTTCAACCAATCATGTTTGGCTAAAGGCAAAATAGCTCCAGCAGTATCTATTTTGCCTCATGAGGCAAATATAGACACTACCTCTTCCTAACCTATCATAATCCGCTCTTTTATTTGTAACTTGTGTAATTATTTCTTTTGTTTATGTGGCCTACAAGTGCATACTGAAGGAAAACTGCACTGTAATGCCTGTCAAATTAGTTTGATGATGTAAAAATATCAGCATTGGTTATCAGCAATGAAAAATAAAAAACATCGGCTTTGGCCAAAAATCAAAATTATCGGTTGAGCTCTAAATTGTTGCATCCATATAAATGTATTGCAGTACATATAAAATGTCATACTCAGAGCAACAAACTTTTGCTTATTTCTAATAACCAACTATTCCTTTTCACTATAAGTGGCTTTGTCCTAGGGAGGTCTTCAACTTCAGCGCAAATGACTCAAGTGTTTTGCACCCTCTCCCATGTATTTTATGAACCAGTCTACTTAGAACTTCTCAATAGCATTATGCAATGGTGCTAAAGTTGGTGTCATCTGTTCTCTTTGCTAGTGCCACATATCTACGTGTTCCTTCAAAGTAAATGATGTTAGTGCCATCATTGCATATGCTTTTCTATTGCCACCACATATCTATGCTCAAGTTCTTCCATGTATCTCTGTGTTCCTTATTAGCGCCACATGTACTAAGCTCTACTCTGCTGCACGTGGGTGTAAAGATGTTAAGCAATAAAGAAACATTGATGGAGCTCAATCTTGCAAGATGTTGGGAAGTACTAATGACAGCAAAATACAAAAATTAACCACTGTAACATGGCACTACATAGAACAGGGTATGTTGTTTGCCTATTTAATGATTTTGGCATTTCAAAGTTTAACAAGAGAAAGACATCTAATCTTACTTTAGGTTCAAGTGTTGCAATCGTGGAATGCTAGGTTATAGTGTACACAAGGAATGAAACTGAAGCATTACCACACAAGCCAGAAAACACCACAACACTAAAAAACATCCCAGATTTATAAAAAATTAGTATTTTTACGAAAGTTTCATAGGAAATATCTAGGTTGGCAATGAAATTAAAAGCCACATTTTCACAATAGCTCATATCTGATTTGGTTTGCACATCACTCTTACATCTTGTGAAATATGTTTATAAATGCAAGGACTTATTGTAACAATTTTTTTAATACAATGCTAAAAAAATTGGTTATATGTTGGAGTCGGGCAACTTGCAGCAATTTCAGAAACAGGGTTAAGGGTAAACTCAAGACTAGCTTCATTAAACCAATTACCAATAAAAATGTATGCAGATGTGTGTTTCAGTTTTAGATAGGCTACCTGATTGAATCCTGAGGCATGACAATGTTGCATGCATAAGACAGCTACTAATTTTTTAAAACTGTTCAGAACAAAAGCTTACACATTTACATATGTGTATATGTGAAATGTCTTGCTTCACAACCATCTTCAAAACCTGTCAGCAATATAAGTATATAGCTAGAAAGCAACAAAGCATCAAGTTTAATGCTTCAAAATATGTGTGAATTTCTAGTAACCTATTGTTAATTTCTGAGGTTTCATATTGCCTAGTTGCTCTTATAGAAATTCATTTACCTTTAAAATTTTAGTTATACAATATAAAACACCATGCAATCTTACAGCAGTCATCACCAGTTCTTGATGTGGCTGATTGTGGTGCACCAACACGTAAAGCTCTTTCCACTTTTTTGCCCATTCGAACTTTTCTTGCCACTCTGATCAAAAATTGAGCATCAACATTAGCTTGTATAGAAAAACAAGACAATTTTGCTAATAGCAAATATCTACAAACCTGAAATTTATTCAATGTTTTGCCTTTTTGAGCTTTCCACTTGTGAATGTTCTAGTTGCTGTATAGTGTGCTAGCACAGGGGTTCTCAACTTTTTTTCTCCCGTTTACCCCTTGCCAGCTTCCTTACATAAAATTTACCCCCTGTTTTTTGTTTACTCACTAGTGCTGTAGAAAAATACAACAGCATCATTAAATTTACCCCCAGTTGAGAACCCCTGTGCTAGCATATTGCTGTGTTTGAATTTCTCTCCTGTGTCTTACTAAAAAAATCAAAAATTGTCTTCAAAAGGTTTATTAATATGCTACCAATGCAAAAATTAAATGTAGTGCAGTATAGGCCTATAGCATTATGATAATATCAGCCACATGTGTCGAAGCTGGCTTGCATCATGAAAAAGCATTTAGCTACAAATGAAACTACTGTTACTTGAAAGCTGCCTAACACGCGAACTACAAAAAAAATATTGCAAAACAAATTAGGCTATGTCTAGGCAGGGTTTCTCAACTGGGGCCCTCGGCCTCCCTTGGGGGCCATGGAGTGATTCTCTAGGAGCCACAAGCAAAGGCCTTTACTAAATAGCTCTACCATAATATTGCAAAACCCTATTGATGAGCAGAGGGCCACAAGCATTGACAGTCTTTGGAAGGGGGCCACAAACCATGAAAGTTTGAGAACCACTGGTCTAGGCTAATTTAATGTAATTCACAGACCTTTTGAAACATACGGAAGTCTTTGTTTTTGCCTTGGAATTTAATATATCTTAAGCCTACTATTTTAGTTTATTCCTGCAAAGACATTTATGGAGATTCTCAGTCTGAAAACAGCAGCTTCTACTAGAAAAATGTACCAAAAGTTTGTTTCGTCTAAGTTTTAGGGTTGAACTTTTGGCAACTCTACTACTATTTTTACTTGTATTGTAAAGTCTTTTTGTCAGTTAATATTTAAAAAGATGAAAAGAAATAATCCCAAAGTTGTGTCAATTTGCTATAGATCATTTATCAGATATTGCTTTAACAACATTTAGATTGATCACCACTACTGCAAAGACTTGTATACAGAAAGTAAAGGTGACCAAATTTCTTTTATACCTTGTTACAGTTTTCGTCAGGGTTCACCATTACATGAAAATAAAATTAATGGAAAAACGTGGCTATTTTGAGCAAGATTGTACTAAATTGACTTCAGAATATGTGGTGTATTTAATGAAATGGAACATGCAGATCCTAATGTGGAAAGATATGATCATGCAATAGTGAGGACAAATGAAACATTAGTAAATATAACATGCAATGCTTAAAGTTGATGCTATATGTCCTATACATGATTACATGATTAAGAAGAAATGTCTATACTGCAGCTTTATAAGCTGCGTCTGAGTCATGCGTTTTCGTTTTGATGAATTATAAATAGCTTTTAATTGTTGTTTTTCATGACCTTATTTAGGTATAGATTGCATGTTTACAGATGGAAAAACACTCTGCAAATTCATTAGCTTATTCATCAGCAAACATTTTATTCCATTAAACTTTATTTTAAAAGCTGATTTTCAAGTTGAAAAGTAATGTTGATGATGTTCAAAAATTCTAGTACTGTTAGAATTTGAGTCAGCACGAAGTTTCATTTTTTACAATGATTTCAATCTGTACGAACAGGTGACTTCAGCTAATGATTGGACTTTGAGATAACCATTTGATTTCTGTTATCCACGACATGTTACATTTCAATCTCTTCTTTCTTCAAAGAAAGGATTCCTTTGTATCAAAATGTGCACTCCATGTTTAAGTGTAACTATGATAATAGAGTACAAAATGCAATAAAAAATCTGTCACTATAACATCTGTTATGTGATATACATCCACTTCATACAAAATAAAGATTTTATAACTTAATGCATAATATTAAAGGACTGCAACTGAAATTTAGTTTTAGCTTCAACTTAACACAGCATTGTGCTCATAGCTGAAACTAGTTTTTTTCAGTAATTTATCAAATATTGACCAAATTATTTTGAAATGACTGAAAAAAATTAAGTAATTTTGGTCATAATGCTTTTAGGCATGAAAAACATCTGAAAACAGAAAAATAACAAAGATTTTTAAGCTTTTTCAAAAGGTAGTGTTTAAATGACTGTATCCATTTTTCACTTTCGAAGGACTAAACAATTATATCCGGTTTCAAAAACTGTATCTGGTGTTGTGTTAAATATAACACTGAGTTTGATATGATCACACCATCATGATGGTTGAGTAGGAAGTGACTATCCCTGCTGTGCGAAAAGGTTGTTGATTCAGATCTCACCTTGGTTATATTGGCTTTGTTAGCACAGAGGACACTTTTGATGTTCTGACTTAAGCTTCTTCGTTTTCACAAACTTTTTGGAGTGCTTATGATGTACTTTTTTAAAAACTTTTGAAAACCAGATTTAGATTTAAGGGTGAGGGTTAGAGTTTTGGATTAGGGTTAGGCTTTAAGTTTAGTGTTCTAGCATTTAGGGTAAGCGTTAATGTTTAAGATTAAGGTCCGCCACGAGGCCTTAGGGTTGAGCTTTAGGGTTAAGCTTTGTGGTTACGGCTTAGGGTTAAAAACAAATTATCACCACTTTAATCCTTTATAACAACTGACATGCAAGAATTAGACAGATATTTTGTAGACGTCAGCAAATTTGCTAGATACGGTTCTTTAGCCTTCCAAAGTAAAATCTAGATACGGTCATTTAGACACTGCTTTGTTAGAAAATGACAGAAACGTCTGATAAAAAACAGAAAAAACTTACTGCAAACAAAACTGATAGTTTATCTAATTAAAAATAGGCCTTTGAACTCAAAAACCTTCACTGCCTACCTGAAATGCACACTCAATATGAAAACAGAAGACATTTTTGTAAATAAACTAAAACACGACCATTTCACAAATGGAAGTGGCTAAGGAACCACCAATGGATCTTTTTATTTCAAAATTTATTCCACCGTACCACCTCGCATGATGCGGTTGGAATAAAGCGGTCAGTATGTCACGCAATGTGGCATCGTCCTAATAGCATAAAAGATATGTTTCAAGTCTGCCATGCCATTGGAATGGTTCTGGGTTCACCTCTCATCTTGGCGCCTTATATTTTTGTACCAGTTTTTGACCAGTTTCTCTACTTTTTTCAAAGCTTTCCAAAATTGCTTAAGGGGCTAGGATAGCATTAGCTTAGTCAGTAGTGTTAGGTTAGGTTTAGATTAGCATTAGCTTAGGGCTACAGATAGAGTTAGGTTTTAGGTTTACCTTTTGCGTTTACTATGTTTCTACCAAGCCTACTGCACTCTCCTCGTGCGTTACTGTCACGTTACAGGAGGTGGTCGAATAACTTAAGGTTTCAATTCCACGGGCGGTTCTGTAGCCACTGCCTTCATTCAGAAATTCATCAGCACTGCAAAATCAAGGCCATGATGATGAAATAAGTTGCACAGCGCACTAACCTTTTGCTTACATGACCAAAAGGACGTGATTTTCATAAAAGTTCTTCTACCTTGAACTTTTACCAGCAAACGCGAAACTCCAACATGTGATAATGTAGGACACCGTACGGGAAATCCTTGATAGCCGACTGTCCCACATTCATTACGAAAACTGGTCACACTTCATGCACCATGAGCAATCGCCATAGTTACGTATAGAACGGTAACCGCATTTGTCATTTTGTAAAATAGGCGGTGCAAAATATAAATCAGTGATGAGTCTCGAGACTTGGTCTCGGTCTCGAGACCCATTTTTGCGAGTCTCGGACTCGAATGTTTCAGGTCTCGAGACTTTGAATATTGCAAAGAAATGGTTTATTAAAATTCCTATCATTCAACGATTTTTGTTTGTTGTATTTGCAGGTAGGAAACAACCAAAAAACGTCGGAAAAATTCCAGAAAATCAAAAAAATTGAAGTCAGAAGTGATGACGGTATTTTTTTTTTTAATTTCGGCAAAATGTACAAATTTCGAAGTCTCAGTCCCGAACTTCAAGTCTCGGAGTTTATGATGAAGTCTTGGTCTCGTCTCAAAATTTTAACCAGGTCTGTCTCGAAAGTCACAGTCTCGACTACATCACTGATAAAAATAAGCGAATTCGAATTGCCCCTAAGTCAGTGTTTATCCACCTTTTCAAGTCGAAGGATAACTTTCATTTACCAATTGAACATATATTTTACTGAATTCAGATCATTCTGTGAAAATACAAATGCGACTTTTACCAAATTATATTTATTGACTCCCACCAATGACATGCTACACCTGAATAGAAAGGACGCGGCTAGTAGCTGTGAGTGGCCTTACAACTAGTCCACGTCACGCGTCGATGAATTGCAAAAAAACGCAAATGAGGACTTTGTTATGAAGGCCAATGCAGTATGCACGTTCGGTAGAGTCAGCATAGTATGTGATTTGCGTGACGTTCAAAGCGAAAAATAGACGTACGATGTAGCAAATGGTTTATTTGGAGTTTGGACAATTGTATCAGTTGTGAAGCCTATATGATTTAGCACAATAAGTTGATGTATGGTTTTCAGCAACTAAGATGCAATCCAATAGAGTACGTTTTCACTTTTTGTACATGCGTCAAAAAACTGTATAACCACTTTTTCTCATATGTAACTACATTAATCTACTGTAAGTTAGAGTTACATTATATGCAGTGGCGGCATTCAAAAGGGTTAAAAACAGGTTCTGTCAGAAAAATTTTAAAATCTGATATATGGAACACACAAGCTATAATTTTCTGGGGATGTATCCAGGGCATGAACCAACAAAATTTTGTGACGATCCACTTCAACATATCAATTCGCGTGCTTAATGAACCATTTTTACAATAGTGCATTATGAAACTTATAGAGTAAAAAATAGAAGTCGTTGTTTATTTTGATTCAGACTCATGGGCCATTACACAAGCAATGGTAGCCTAATTAAACAACAAAAGAGCACTGAGATTGTTCTATCGAAAGAAAGCCAATACGATCGAAATATTGTTATAGACATGAAAAAGTTGTTACAGTAATGCCCATTTGCTTTACCAAGCATTTTCAAAATCCGCTATTGTAATTCTTAAATATAATCTAGTGTTGTTGTTGCATATGGCCATTTGGGCAAACAAATATTTATGTGGTTTTCAGTTAACCTGGCATCTTTATTTGCATCAGAAACAACGTTTTGCTTGATTTACAGTATTTCGAAGGTTACCTCACTTCCTAGCTTTTGAAATGCTTTGATAAACTTTTTTATTACATTTTAAGCTATTGGCAAATTTGAAATCTTGACTTGGGCTACATGGCGGTACAAAATAAAAAAGTTTCATGCAACATGCCTATCAACAGTGCTAAATAATCCAACAAAATTTCATTGCAAATATAGGTAGCTGTTTGTGAAAGTTATTCTCCGCAAAGAAATAATTGCACAAAGATGGATAAGCGTGTCATACACCAGTCGCACACTGCAGGCAGTCCATCTTGGCCCCAGAACACTAGCTAATCTTCACAATTCTAAACCTACCCTATGCTCTTCCAAATAAATTATAATACCAATTTGGTTTTTGTGTGATTGATGAAAGTGCATGCATATTAAATCCATTAATATTTTCAAGTGAATTAGGTCACTTTGTTCTATAGGCCTATGTTTGCCAGATGTATTCAACAGTGCAAGCTAAGCCCTAATGATTTTGAAGTGTTTTGATCATTAGTTTAATATTTAGCCTACCATGGTATGTGCCAAGATTACCATTATCTTGATGAAACTCTTAAATTAGGAACGTTTACTATTCAAGTGTTTCAATTCGTGGAAGGTCATTCGTAAGACAATCAAAAATTAACAAAAGGAATACTTTTCCAGGTAAGAATCAGGTGCTCAGATCTTACAGATTATATATTTTGCCTATTACGTCGGCATCATCTCCTGCACAAACAGTATGAAAATACTTGGTAGTAATAAGTCAATTTTAAAAATATTTCTACAAACAAAAAGGGCTTGTCTGCAAAATATATTTACACTTTAATTACAAGTAGAGCCTTGTCAATAATCATTACATATCATTTGCACAAAACTGTTGCACAAGAAATCGTTCACCAAATATTTTTCATTTTTTTTAGTGGACAACATATATTACTTTGTGATCAAACGTTTACCAGCAAGGGTTATGTTTAGGCCTACTTTGTTGTAGGCTGCAAGTAAAGTCAGTCTATAAAAGAATATAACAGACACAGCCAATTACAGACCTGTGGCATTTGCTACAGTGGTGTCAAAACGACTTTAACACTTCATATTATTTCGCGTCTCTCCTTTCCTTAGAACCACAGACAATCAATTTGTTTTTAAAGCTGGACATGGTACTGATCAATTTACATTTTTGCTGAAGGAAACTGCTTCATACTTCGTAACCCATGGTTCATCAGTGCATGCTATTTTTTAGAAGGCTCGAAAGCATTTGATCAAGCATTACACATGAGATTATTTGAAAAATTAATTCAGAGAAAGGTGCCAATGTGTTTTGTGCGGCTACGGAAAACTAGGTGCAAGGAAAAAACGATGAAAATAAAATGGGGCAATCATAGCCTATGTCTGAGCCGCTTCATGTTACTGATGGGGTTAGACAAGTGGGAGTACTGAATCTATACTTGCTTGCTGCATATTTAGATGATTTATCCTTTGAACTAAAAAACATTAAAGCGGGGATTTATATTGGTGAAGTCCTACCAAGCACACATTATGACATTGAACAGACAGCACTCAGGTAATTGCACACACATGAAACAGCACAAAAATATGCTCAGGAAAAACTCCATCTTTGCCAGCTACATGAACTAGAGTTGGTGGAGTAGAGATTTAATAATCTTACAACTGTTGCGCATCAAGTCTTCAATTCCTTAAGGAGGTTCCTGTGTGTTTGTGTTTTGTTTCACAGTGCTGATTCCAAATTTGGCATTCATTTTCTTAGTGCACATCAAATTTTGGAGTTGCAGTGAAAGGCTTTCTTTGGGTGTATAAACAGTTGTATGCTGATATATTAGCTGTTGTTGTTTCCAAAAGAAAAATAACCTGATAATTCAGTCTACAAAGTTTGTTAATTTGTCACGAATAGCCAAAAAAATAAATTGTACAAATGAACAGAGGACTCCGAGCCTTTGTAGTGGAACTCATAAAGCTTCCAAAAGTGTTTTGAATAAGATTTTTTTATAAGGCGAGGCAGAATCATTACGACACAACATCCAGTGGTCGTCCCATCATTGATTCCTTCCAGAACCCCTGGTATCTTTCTTCCACGTAGCTTGAATATCTTCCACCTTGGTCGTCACTCATGGCATTTAAGCTTTTCAAAAAACCCTGGTGTGAATGAAAAAAAAAAGCATTTTCAGAGGCATATGCAAGCCCATCACCTTGCAAGCTAAAGCAATTCTGCAGCTCCTGCTCAAAAATAAAGAGCCTTAAATAATTCCTATAATGTTCGAGCATTTCCACCTGAATGATTTCCGAATTTGTAATCCTAGTGCATTCTTAACTGGACATTCTTAACTCAAAGTTCCGCCTGTCAAAACCTCTACAAGGCCACAGGCCTATAAATTTCCTTCTTTCAATTGGGCTTCCTGAGATTAGGAGACCTATCACACATATAGTTAAATTAAAGCTAGTGCAATTGCATTTGGCCATTGCTTTCACAAAAATCTTCATAAAGCCCAATTTAATATGCAGAGGTGACATCTGTACATTTCATGATTTGCTAGTGGAGTAGACCTATGCTGAACATTGTTCACTCCAGGAACATATGAGTTTCTCGCAGACCAATGTTGCTTTTCATAGTGATCTGCAGTAGCACGTAGTGCGACTGTCCCATAAACATTAAAAAAACAGCAGTACCTGGCAGTGATGTAGTCGAGACAGTAACCTCCGAGACCGAGACCTGGCTCAAATTTCGAGACGAGACGAGACCGAGACTTTGTCATAAAAGCTGAGACCGAGACCTGGAAGTTCGAGACCGAAACTCGAGACCTCACATTTCTCTGATGGTAATTAAAGCTAACTACTTGAATAATGCTGCAACAAAATATCTGGCACATTATCAAATATCAAGATAATAAAAATCATCCGAAATTTGTGCAACGGCCAAATACTGCAAACGTTCATTTTCACTTTCCTCTTAGGAATTTACAACCTCAAACCTGTGGCCTTATTTACAAATTCCATGAAGAAATGCATGGA
>JGI24021J15306_10006601_pt1 | contig 14002 bp, 9 predicted proteins | sample Ectturendosymbi1_FD_15306 | JGI IMG/M metagenome (IMG submission 15306) | reverse complement strand
TTTCATGGAAAAACGAACCAGCCTTTGATTGTCGCTTTGTTTACAGGCGGCATGTCGTGTACTACGGAGGTTTCCACTCATCGCATAGGGTTGTGCGATGGTTATGGGATGTCCTGGAACACGACTATAACCCGACGCAGCGTTCCGCGTTTCTAAAGTTCGTCACTTCCTGCTCGCGTCCGCCACTCCTTGGATTTTCTCAACTTCACCCTCAATTTTCCATTCGGTATTTGTCTAATACACACCTTCTCTTAAAGTTGATCTTACGATTGTACCCGAGCAATGCGTAATCGAAACGTCATTATCTCTTAAACATTTCCTGCCGAGGTCAAAGAATAGAAAGGCCATTTTGCTTAAGGTGAGGCGAGTGTGCTTTAAACGAACGAACTTAGGTAGAATGACAGGTGCTTCTAATAAATCTTCAGCGGTTGGCAAGCATGTCTCAACGCTGCTGATTTCCAAATTTTGGGGAAACAATATCAAGCAACAAACATTTCAACCACTAAATAGCAGCAGTATTTGTACCAAAAAAGCTTTGCCTGTCTTGCTGAGGCGTCGCTGACGATACACGTGTTGGTAAACTTTGTCGAGGCATTCCGTTTCCAATTACAATACTTACGAACAACGGTCACACAACACGTTACAATGTAGTCAAAATTAAGAAAAGCACATCGAAGCTGCAACTCACAAATCTGTTCCAACTTTCATTGATCGTAACGCACGAACATTTTTAAAAAGACTTTCGAAGGCCCCAGCTGATGTCATGACCCTGCTTTGGTTACACAAGAAGTCTTCGTAGTGAAATAATTTAATGTGATTGACTGCGAAACAGGAGCGGTATCTGCGAGGCGATTCCGCAATGACTTTCAAACACGTTTCTATACTTTCCCAATCTTGATTAGTCCGGCAAAATCGTGGAGCGTTTGTAGGTTATTGTCAGTAAACAATGAAGACCGCCGTTAATGCTTTCGATAAATCTCTTCCTAGCGTTTTAATAGCTTGGGGGAAAACTCACGCTGGAGTATTTTCGCAGCTGCGTTGAAGTTCCCGAAGACGAGGACACAGGAGACACGGTCGCCACAGTCCTGCGTGGTTTCTTTCGCTTGTCAGCCGGCAAGTCGGGGGGCACCACCTCGCAGAAGTACCCCCATCGGCTCCCTACCGCCTCGACCTGCTTTAACCTTCTCAAGCTGCCAAACTATCCATCGAAGGACGTGCTGCGCGAAAAACTCAAGCAAGCGATTGCAAACAATACCGGTTTCGAGCTATCGTAGCCAAGAAACGTCTCCTCCACGCCGGAGTATACTTGCCTGACGCACTTAAATTTATCTTATCGGTGTTGTCGTGATCGTTTCACGTTTTTCTTGACCTACGTGTTACATATATGACTGTCTTTTCGTGTTGGACGGTAACGATAAACACGACGAACAAGCTAAAAATGATACAGCATGAAGCATTCGCAGTTTTGAAAAGAAAAAGAACAAGTACAGTAGAGATGCTTATGCAAACGTCTGTTCTGAGGCCGCCTGTTGCAAAACCACAAGGATCTGCGCAAATCATGGTTAGTTGCAATGAAACAATACAAAAAGGATTAAACTGAGATGCCTCTCGTAGCTATTAAACACTATAATGATATAGACTGTTGCTCTCAACGATTATCGATTATAAGGCTATTACGCAAAAGAAGCTTGTCCTGCACAGTTTGGCAGTGATTTGACTGCAAACAAATGGTTAACAGCGATCGAGCTTGTTAGCTGTTTCAAAACGCAAATGATAGCTGCTTCAAAACGCGTCAAGAAAATCTTATTTTATAGGAAGTTTGTCCCAAAACTGGTATTTCGCTACAGCTTATGTCGAGGCTGTCCGAATCTGAAGCGCTGTCATTTTGTGCGACCTGCGAGGAAGTGATTTGAGGAAAGTCCTTCCAGCGTTTCCTCGACGTGAGCACGTTTCGGCAAAGGTTTTCGTCCACAGATGTGCTCACGTCTTCTTCAAACTCCAAGCATTCGTCGACGGAATCCGAACTGTCGTATTCTTCAAAATCGTCAGAGTACAAGTAATCATCTTCGTTCATAGCAGCTCGTAATGTTTGGCCGTCCGACGTTTTTATTTGTATTGAACCTTGACCCCAGTATTTTCTCGGCCCATTCCGAAAAGCTGCCGATTTTCGAGGTAAGCTAGCAACGGACTTCGGCCTCGGCGTTACCGCGGTCCTGCGAGCAGCCTCTCCGGCGTTCGTTTTTTTGGCTTGCGATGGACGTGGAGTGTTTGAGCCCGGCTTTTTCCGCGATATTTCCGAGTTTTTTTGCAGGACGGCGTTCGCCCCGTTTACGTACGGAGAAAATGCTTGCTCTCTTTTCTGCAATTCTTCTTGTTTGTTGTTTCTGGCATTAAGCTTTTTTAAGAACTTGTTGTGCTTGTCAAGTGCGATTAGGTACTTCTCATGCTTCTCTGCTGCACTTTCTGCACTATCACCGCAACCATTGCCGTGGACTTCAGAGTACAGCATGTTGTTGGTAACAGGAGTATAGTCTAAATGCCTAATATCAGCCATTCCCTGAAAGTATGTGACAGACTGCAAAAAATTAACACGTTGCTTGTACAAATCACTTCCTTAAGTGAAAGTGTAGTGAGAAGTATTCCAACTAGTACTTTACCTTATACAAAACTAAAATACGAACAGCTGGTAAACAAAATTCAATCGCCTTGCAAGAAAATTTCAAGCCCCCCAGTTCTCTTATATAAAAGAAACTTTGCAGTTACGGAAGCTGACTTCATATTGTCCAGACAGAGATTTCTCACAATTGGCTTATGTATATAAATTTAGTTAAGAGTTTCTTCAAATCTACAATGTTTTCAATTACAGTTGGTCGCCCCAGTCTAGAAAAGCGCCAATCCCAACATGACCATTTGTACTGTGACTGGTTGAACCAGAGATCAAGTTTGAGGGGGGGACATGTCCCTCCAGCTTTTGGACAGGGGCACATCTTATGTCACCCCAATATTTTGTGATAAAAAAAAAATAATGTAGTTAATACAAATTTCATGGTTATATTACTGTTGGAAACCCCCAGCATAAAGCCAGGGAATAAATACGAAAAATGAACGTTATCACTGGATTATCTGTAGACACAGTATGCAGATTTACTATGTAAACTGAATTGTCATGATTGTTGATAAACGTGTTGGTTAATTGAATTAACCGAGTTGGTGTGTACATAAACGTCGCTCAATCATGAATTCCTGCGCTGATCTGTAGCCTGAAATCAGAATACGGTTGCCACTGCCAGTATTTATCAAAAGATCTTGTGATTGCCCCGCCATGGTCCTATTTTGTGATTTTACAAAAAGGTCGCACTACGGTTGAGTGAACATGGTGACGTCATCGAAACGGAAACAAAGGTTTGTCCTCCCCTAAAGTTTTAGCAAACTCGGTCTTAAGTCAGCATATGACTGAAAAGATACTTCAGTACATTGGTTGATGGTTTTGGTTCTTACATATAGTCTTACAGCATAGCAAACCTATAGTTCACATTTTCATAAAAGCACCAAACTTGCTGTACACGTTTACCGAAGGATAATGTTAACAATTCAGGATATGGAGCAACTCCGGATTTTGCCTTGGTTAGGCTTAGCGGTTTTCTTTAACAACATGTAGCATCTGTCATTTTCAATCTTTCTCTGTAGGTCTTTTAGATGCAATGAACAGTGGCGTAACCGTAACTGACGGGGGGGGCAAGNGGTGGGCCGCCCTCCCGTGACAAGTTAAATGTAAAAACTGGGCCCCCTTTAGTTGACATTTTGATGTTTAGTATTCTTTGTTTTTTTCGTTTTCAAGGAGTTTTCGTTTTTTTATCTACTATGGACATCCACGACATTATGAGATTCACTATCATTTCTTAATGTTTTTCTGAGTTTTGGCTGGTGGGCCCCCCTACGGTGACCAGTGGACCCCTTCAGCTAAGCTTTGCCCCCTGGCGCAAACCTCTAGTCCAATGGCGGTTCTAATGCACCCCCCAGATTTTTGGCTGGTCCCCCCAGTTTTGTGCTTAATTTCACGTTCAAGTTCGTTTGATTGACATACACAGCAGATAACTTTCAGCCAGCAAAATTTTTAACGATTTGCTATCCATTGTAATTTACAAGTGTTATTTTTGGGTTAATTAATCAAATTAAGTAGTGTGTTGGACACATGTTGTAGTATATAGGGTGGTTGCAACATACTTTGTTCTTTGCTACTGATCAATTCTCCAAGAGACATGCATTTATAAATGAAAACGCTGCAAAGGTTAATTTACAAATTGTATTTAAGTTGAAGTAGTTTATGTAGATTAGACCAGGGGTTCTCAAACTTTTGGTGTTATGGAGCCCATGAAGAGATTGACCATAATTTACGGAGCCCCACAATAAATTTATAAAAATGAAAACAAAAATAACACATTGTTACTTACCGATTGATGTTCCTGAGTAAATTGGAAATGCTTTATTTAATTGTTTGCCGTTATTGCTTCTTTGGACAGTTGTAAAATTAGCCAAGTCAGTATTTTAATAAGTAAACGAATAGCTCGCGGATCCCCGAGGTTTCTCTCGCGGAGCACTTTGAGAACCAATGGATTAGACAATACACAACTGACTGCTGGATGCCGTGGTACACGCGTGAGAGCGTGGAAATGTTCGAGTCCGCTCACTGATGTACTGTAAAAAGAAGCCGTGGTATCTGTCACGAATTATGTTGTGTACGCAACGTGATCAATTTTGGCAGGAATAATGACTGATCGCTTGTCGCACCTAATTTTCTAATGATCTGCGGTTGTGATGTTTGAGGTAGGCTACTGATGTCATAGCTAGCGTGACGTCATGACTAGAAACCTGACAATATCAAACGATATCCGCACGTGCATATTGGATAAATCCGCACGCGCACATTGAATGGATAGCAGTACATCTGCGTGACATGGCCGAACTTCCACAACAATATCCATAGATCTACAGGCGATTCAAGGCAGGTCACCTCACTGCGCAGAAGAGCAAGAGGACACTCTCGGCAATACCTGTTGACCAAGCGCATGAACAAGACATTGCCCGAGTCAAGGGTGACGGAGGTGCCGTTGGTCTGACGGACAACCCCACGGCTCTCAAGCGCTGGATGGACGCCGGACCAAATTGATCATGGAGTACGAAGAGGAGAACACATATCTAAATGCCAATGAGGAGACACATCATCATGAAGAAACACAAAGTGCACAGAAAACATTTGCGAGATGTACAATCACTTGTGGTCATTGAGCTGGGGAATCCCTTCGAGGAGGATGTCTAGATCAGGGGTGTAACGAGGCGGGGCAAGGGAGGCACAATTTCCCAGGCGCCGAAAAGTCCCCAAAATGTCACAAGTACTTCCTTCAGTATAGTAAATTTGCGTCCGTAAGAACTCGGGTTCGAATATGGGTCCGCCAAACTTGCTTCTTGCCCCGGGCGCTATCTAACCTCGTTACGCCCCTGGTCTACATTTACTGGTTTTAGACACAAAGGAGATTGCCAATCCTGCAGTGATTGAATCAGTTCGCACTGCCAACAGTGACGGATTTACACATAGGCCATGGCCTAGAGCACCGCGCTATTAGGGGCCCCGCGCAACTCGTTCCTATGATGACTCGTTGTTCTTTATAGAAAGACTTAGAGCAGTGGTGTAGCCAGACATTTTGATTGGGGTTATCAAAAACCGGGATCCTCGCTTTGTTCATGAATTTAAAGAAACATTCATAAAGTGACGTCATTTTGCTACAATGGCCCACGTATCCAACTTGGCTACGGCCATTTCTTACAGTATATACCTTGCTGTTCTGTTGTGGTTTATAGCAAAGGTAGAGTATGAAGATTTATGAAATTTCGTTATTTAATTTCGTTGTCAAAGTTGTTGTAGCAGTAAATCATTTAGTCGTTTCTGAAATGTCACTGCAGCACAGTGGACTCCAGTAGTAAACGGTTTGTGGATTGCACTTTCTGGAATATGAGCCTTAGTAGGCAAATTCGTAGCGTCTTTGATGCTGATCCTACGTTTGCTTTTTTCCAACTAGATCGCCAGTTTACAGAGCTTGCTTGTTGAAGCTCTAGATGTTAGTTAAATCAGCTAGAACAGTTTCTCGTGAGTTTTACTTGGAAAAACGTGTTTGCATTGAGCTTACTGCACATAGGGTTAGCTGAAGGTGTTGCGAAAATACTTTGCTCCGCAAAACGTGTCTTCATGCTGTTTACCATCAGTCCATAGCATAGATCAAGGGTGGGCAATTAGCAGCCCGCGGGCAACATGTGGCCCGCCAGAGCGTTTTCAGTGGCCCGCGGAAGCATTCACGAAAAATCTTCAAATCTGAAAATTTTTGAAAAGTGTGAGGTTACATTTGTCGCATTGAAGTGCTTGATAAAGTGTATTTGCGCAAGAACAGCTAGGCTTTCCTTAAAACTTTTTCTGTGTACTGTTATTGTTCATGTTTTTTTTTATTTACTTTACGATCAGATTAGAAGGTACGACCCTGCGCTAAACGCGGCCTTCTCAAAGTGGCCTCCGAGCCAAATTATTTGCCCACCCCTGGCATAAAGGATTAAAACACTATATTTTGTATTGCTGGGAGAATGACAACTTAAAAACAGCATAAATAAACCCTGTGTTGTTCTATAAAATGTAGTTACTATAACGAAGTAGTTTATGTACAACTAATCAGATCGCCAACTAGACGATATGTGCGAGGGCAACAACACGGTCCCACATGAAAATGTGTAGGCTATATCCGAAAAATTTAGCCTTCAAAAAACGTTAGAAATCACGGAAATTGAACGAGGAGAATTTCTGAAATACATAAAAGAGCTATAAATTGCACGAAAAAATCGCATTGCCGTTTGGTCATGAGAAAAATAGTGGAAAGGCTTTAATTTCTGTTGAAGGTCTAAGGCAATCGTATAAGCAAAGTCGCCACCGCAAAAGATAGATTGTTGAAAGGGCACTACACATAATAGGTTCATACTTTCACGCTTTTAAAACAAGCGACCAAATAGGTCACACCTGCGTGGGGCCCCCAAAACTAAGATGGCCTAGGGCCCCGCTCTCCCTAAATCCGTCCCTGACTGCCAAGCAGATTGAACAACATTTTCAGGCATTCAAATGATCGCTTAATCGATAGAACCAAGATAATTTACGAACCTTTAAAAGGAACAAACTACTACTCTTCACGACAGACAGAAGACCAAAAGCATCAAAAAGAAAGGATGCATCTTCAAAGAATAATCTGGCCTTATTTGCAAAACTCTACATAGGCTGTTAGAACCGTGACGGAAACCTGGATCAGTTTTTCCGTCATAAAAATCAAGCATGTCTTTCAGCGTTATCCGATATGGGCATGTTAGACCTAGGTGGTAAAAGTGACCTACTGGTGTGCCTTGAAGGCGTTGCTCAAGCTCAGTCTGATGCACCCCGCTGTTACTTCTGTTGTCCTCGAGGGGCAGTCATTGCGCAAATGTTGAAACATGGCATTGCCTTTGATAACGAGAATATGTCCACCAAGTCTTCATCCCATCCGACGATCGTCAGCTTTGTCGTGTATCACGTTTTGGTCTCGTTTGGGATAGTTATAAAGACAACTCCTCGAAGACGGTAACACGAGAGAAACAAGGAAAGGGGATGCGAAGGCGTGTGGTGAGCAACGCAGTCTTACCAGGAAACTGGCAGTTTCCTACGTGTCGACGAAAACAAGGATGCGCTACTCACCTTCCTGTCTGCTGTGCTGGAGCAGTCCTTCCAACACGAAGCAAAGGAGCTGGTAGTCACTGATGGTGAAGCAGTTCTTTGCCTTCCAAGAAAAGAAAACTAGTGCTCTCTGGTTCCATGCAGTCATGAAGAGGCGGACACTCGCATCATGATGCATGTGGTACACGCTGCTAAACATGACCATCGTCGGATTCCAACTTCGAACCGTAGACACGTTGTCGTCTTGGCAGTGATGGTAGCCCAGGCACTACCATGTGTGGATGAACTTTGGATTGCTTGTGGGAAAAAACTGTTGCTACATCCCTGCTCATGAAGTAGCTGTCTCATTCGGTCCACAGAAAGCATGTACCCTCCCTGTTTTCCATGCCCTAAGTGGATGTGACACGGTATGAGCATTCGTGGGACATGGGAAGAAATCTTCCTGGGCAACATGAAACTCGTTTCCAGAGCTGTCGATTCCCTTGGGACCCTGACCACCATACCATTCCGTATTCAAGATGACACAATGCACTGCACTGAAAGGTTTGTCGCACTCTTCTATGGCCTATCAGTCCATGTTCAGAAGTTAATGAGGTCAGAAAAACTTTTTGCTAAAAGAAACTCCGATGAGCGAATCCAACTTTCCTACGATGCTTTGGAATTACAGTACATCTAAAGAGATCAGTTTTCCAAGGATGCTACTTCTGGGGTCATGCCTTGGTCACACAACCCGTGATTCTGTCACCAACAAGCTGGAGCTGCAGAATACAGAGAATGGTTCCTATGTACCGCTATGGGCTACACTCCCTCAGACTTCAAAAAGCTGCTTGGAACTAGTGTCACGTGGCTGCAAAGAAGTCTGTAGAAATCGCCGCAAATGCAAGAAGGCTAACTTAGAATGCACTCAACTTTGTGCTTGTGATGAGGAATGCCAGTAGACAGACCAATATACACTGACTTTGAAATCAATGCAGCCTCCAATGTGCCAATGCAAAGTAGCATTGCATGTGAACCTGATGACTTGTTGATATCGAGCTAAATTCATGTGTGCTCAAAAAGTGATATTGTGTTCAACGGATGTACTTGTGTATCATGTGCCCTTGTATGATGGAAGTGAACAGTAGATGCCTCAAAATGAATGCTATTAACATAATTTATCATTTTAAAGTACAACTAATTATGCAGTCAATAATGCAATTTCTCTTAACTTAAACTATTTATTATTTGTCCTACACTACAATTAGTGCTACAGTTCTAATACTAAGAACGTAAGTGTGGTGGTATTCAAATTTTGCAACAAAAGAAAGCTTTTTGCACAACAAATTTAATGAACAAGATTTGGAAGTACATCAAGAAAAAAAAGTTAAAAAATGTGATGACACATATATATTTGAGATACGGGTTTTTTTTGCTGGATGACGAAATTCCTCAATGTAGCAGTTACATTGATAAAATGCAAGAACAACTAAGACATTAAATTTCTTGCTTTTTAACTTCTGTAATTAATGTTTATTTGTTGAAGTGCCTAATAACAAAATACTGCAGTTTCTTACAAGTAATTCATATTTTTTAAATTTTTGTTAATGGGTGTTCCATGACAAATGCAAAAGTATGTCAGGGGTTCAACAATGACAAAAAGTTGGAAGAGCACTGATGTAAGTATAGGAATTTTGCTGCTTGGTGGGTATAGCATTTGAAATCAATATTATTCTGAGCCATACAACTTCCTGTTGAGAAAGAAACAAAACAGTTGATCTTGGTGAAAATTTCCATAAAAAGCTCACCACAAATGCAAGTTATAATCAATTGTCAAAAATTCAAAAGCAGGCCTTCAGATCAACATCCAGAAGAGCCTCTTATCAATTATCCTCCACATAAATTTTAAAGAAATGTGCCAAGTTGCCACAAGCCTACCAGCAGGCTATCTGCTCCAGAAACTTGTGCACATTATTGGTAGCATTGCTATAAAAAAACAAAATTTGCATTTGTCAAAACTTTTTTTAGTCAATCCCTTTACCACAAAATGGGTTTTCAAAAAACTGAATCTTGTTAGTTTGTACATGTCCATAGCTTACAGAGTAATAGTCTAAGCATGCTGACTTACATGGTAAATGTGATGATGGGTATTGCCTCACTATGTCTAACATCATCAACGCAAACAGTTATAACAACAGATATTGTAAGGTTACATGTGATGCATATGGCAGTCAGATTGATTCTCAATGAAAAACAAAGATATTGCTTCATGTTTTAAGCAGAGTGATTATAATGATATATACTAATAACTGGAAACAGTTATACGTTGTAAGCAGCAAAATGCAACACATCAAATGTTATAAAAGTTAGTAAAAATTACTTTTTTCACACCTAGGCCAAATATCAATTTGAATGAGTGTAAAGCTAATAAGAATATCAAGTTTGTTTATAATGCTAGTTACTTGACTTGCAAAAAACACTAGAAATTTTTCAATAAGATCTGGCAAAACTAATAACTCAAGTGCAAGTTTCTAAAGCTTTACAAGAAATCAAGAGATAATTTTTTTGCTTATATATTAATTTGTTTTAAAATCCAGAGAACTTTCAATTAAAATGATAGGCTGCTGTATCTAAGGTATTAACAACAATTCTTGTACAAAATGTAACTACCAACCCCCACACAGTGCTAGTTTCAGACACCAAGCATACTGACTTAGTTCTATTCCAATCATACAGCTTCTCTTCATTATAAACTTGCCATTTGTGGTAATTTTAATCCATTTCATTTTCCACAACTATTTGCATTGCCCAAATTTTATTATCCACCCTTCCTTTACAACAGGGGTGGCCAACTTATCTTTGACCGGGATCAAGTAGAAAATTTCTTGATATAAAGTTACAAGTACAAAATGCCAAAGTTGAGTGCTGCATGTGGAAATACAGTGTACAGTACCATCGCCTTAGTAAGTGTTGTACAGATAGAAGGCTAAATGTCTGAATGATTATTGCCACACAATAATAGAATAACATATTACAATACCTTCACAGCATCTGCCCTGCTAGCCTATTGTCAGCCATCACAATAGGCAGCAAAGAATGTACGTGACCAACCAATTGTTGGATAATTTTTATGTACTTTCTGGAATATTGATTGAAAAATGTTCTTTTTAGGTATCTTCTCAATTCAATGCAAAGTCAGGCGCGATCGACCAACTGACACTCAGCAATCAACCGGTCGATCACGATCTACCTGTTGGTCACCCCTGCTTTTCAAAATTGGTCCATGGCTCTGCTCAGTAACTTGGCTTGCATTCTATTATACCTCATCCAAACAAAAAGCAAAAGAGAATAGATGAAATTAGTAAAATTCCATGTTTAATGTTAGACAACATTGTTAAGAATAGTTATTTAAAAAAGAAAACATCCCACATCAGTATTGAGTCTTCTCTGAATACATAATTTTTCTCCATTACTGTTGTAGGTTATAATTCACCCATTCTTCTCAGGTGAAATGTTGCATGAACTGACAGACTGACTGATTAAAATAATGATAGTCTTAATAACTTCATTTCTCTTTAGGTTTTAATGAAATTGACCATATCTGCATCTGTGAGATTTTAGTCTTGTGTTATGCGTGTGGTATATTTGATTTATTAGCTGTGAAAATACAACCATTGTTGTTCATGCGGAATATCTAAAAAGTGGCACATGCACTGGGGAAATCAAGTTGTTATTCCATGACATTTTTTCCATGACTCCCAAGTTCCCAACAAAACTAACCCTATCCATTAGTGTTTTAAATACCAACACTAACCACACTGGCAGCTTAATCTTTAACAACTATTTTTTTCAAATTATTAAAGAGTGTTCACATATAGCTTTTCAAAATTTTTTGTTCGACAAACAGTTTAGCCTATGTTTCTGAACGATATATCAAAATGCTCCATTTGAACAAATTCGATATAATTTAGCTCAGGTTTTCTACAATTGTAACATTGATAAAACCTAATTTTTTATCGTTTTATTATACTAGGTCTATACAGTATGATTTGCATAATCTTCATAATATGAATATAGTTTTCACAAAACTTGAGCCTTTCATAAACATCAAAATCATATCTATTTCAAGTATGACAAACCAAAACCCGTGTCATTTTTTGTCATGAATCACAAATTTTCAAGCTACAAATGCTATTCTTTTGATTTATAGCTTTTAAGTTGTACTAAAAAGCTTTGAACAGACATGTACAAAATACAGCCCGTAAACCACATATGGCATGTTAGGCTCTTAATCCAAAGAATTTGCCTACACCTGGCAAAAAACTATACAATAAATGTTTTAAATTTTAACACATATAGTAGGCTTAATAACAAGAGCTTGTTTTATTAAGATTAATTTGGAGCAGTTCAATGAGGGATGATTAATGTTTACGTTTCCGCTCCTGCTTGCACAAATGGGGTATGACCTCCTCTGCGGCCTGTGAGTATCGTGCAGAAGAACAGGCCATCAACCATGTTGACCTCAAATGTCCAATCCATTGACTTCCCCATGGCATGATGGTTCTGGACGATAAGACAATCAAGTGGCTGCTCAACACTTGTCCAAGATCTGGCACGGCTTTGCAGTGGATTAAGTAACAACTGGCCCAGTTAAACGAAGAAGATCAATATGTTTATTTAATAAAAGCTAGCAAAGAATGCTATTTCCTTTCAAGACAATTTCCACCCTTTTCAGGAAAATATGTACGCACTGGACTAGAAGTACAATAACAATAAACTTAACTGCGCCCTTCCACAAGGAACATCTATGAAACTGATTACAAACTGATCTCGTGATTGCATGTCGCGGGGTGGCATGATTTTGAAATCTTTTCACGTTCAAATATTGTATGAGCCATGAGCATAGCCTAATCAATCAAGTAGCCTACAAATGCATGGCACAAATGTTAGGCTATTGTTAAGCTAATAAGTAATAATCACATTTGACCTAACATTACAGTAACATTTACTTTAGTAAATGTTGTAAATAAATGATTTACATATTATTGTATCTCATTAAAAAACGTGAAATTTCCAAAACAAAAATGTTTTATTCCAAGCGACGCTGTTTTAGTTCATCACTTTTTGCTGTAAAAAGCTATGACTATTACCAGTCAACTGGCCATACAACAGCATACTTCAGGTCCAGCGCAGGTAGTAACACATATTTCCAACAAAACGGCGTTCAGTAACCAACAACAATCAGCTTAATCCGACGCTGTAGAGTAGGAAAATCTGCACCAACAAACGTAGAAAACCATCTCAGTTTTCTTTTCCTTGAACGAATAGGTCTTTGACAAAGTACCACAAATAGAAACAATTTGTGGCATTTTTTGCAACAAAATGTCAATCTGCTTCGAAAAATCAGTGGCCTATTCAATACGTGATGAATCTTCAATAACGCGACAGGAGAAGATCAGCAGGTACCAGAGGTGCAGGAGTCACTTTTTCAGACTCCCGATCCGCTCCTGCTAAAAAAAATTTTGATCCAGGTCCGGGTCCGCAAATTTTTCAAATTTGAGAAGCCGACTCCTGTTCAGACTCCGGTTATACTATCGATCCAAGGGAAATTTGTGACGAGTTTTAATGTCTGTTTTTTGTTTGTGCCTGTTTTATGTTTTATAGGTTTGAAGTCTTTCTAATTTTTGGGACACGTTCTGGCTTTTTTACGATAAAGACAAGTTAGCAACCCTATCAAAGCAACAAACACTTTCAGTCTGTCACTGTCGCTCCGGCTTAAGGTTTAGATTTAGCTTAGGATTGAGTAGCTAAGGGTCAGCGGCGTCAGAGCCACCAACGTAGGGTTGTACCACCAGCATAGGTGGCCAGAGTCACTTTTTCAGACTCCGACTCCGCTCCTGATTCAAAATTTTGGAATCCGGGTCCGGCAATTTTTCAAATTTAAAGGCGGCTTCACACTGAACCGGTTTACATATCAGACCGTCAACGGTTAACGGTCGGTTTTGGGAACCGGATCACATGTTCCAGGAGGCTATCACACAGAATCCGGGCATCTTTTAGCGAACGACTTACCAAGTGTAGCAGGAATACTTCATCGTCCTGTTAAGTTGCACTGAACTGCTGTTGTATTTTTGTTGCATAAAATCTGCTATTTCGAGTAGGCAGGCTGTTCCATAAATACTACGTTTTTCGAGGAACTACAGGGTGACCCAAAAAGATGCGTACCCATATTTTGTTCGATAAAAAACCCATTTTTTAACGAATGTCTTTTCTGTTGCAGGACGTGATAGG
>JGI24021J15306_10006600_pt1 | contig 14004 bp, 10 predicted proteins | sample Ectturendosymbi1_FD_15306 | JGI IMG/M metagenome (IMG submission 15306) | reverse complement strand
TTTTGAGCATACTTTTCGGATCAGGATCGGATTCGGATACTTCTGAAATTTTTCGGATCGGATCGGATCATCAAATTTTAATATCCGCACAACACTGTTGTGATGTAGGCCTACATTTCGAAATGCAGACATGGGTTCACAATTAAGCTTTTGGACTAGGGTTAAGTTTAGCATTTAGGGTTAGGGTTTTATGTCAATGTTTGAAGTAAGGGTTTGTGGTTAGTGTTTAGGATTAGGGTTCAGTGTTAGTGTCTAAGGTTAGGGCTTAGGGTTAGCGTTTACCATTGAGGGTTAGGGTATACGGCAGTGTTGAACATGATCCGGTTTCCGGATCGCGATCCAACCGGATTCTGCAATTCAGAACCGGAACCGGATCGGACTGGATTTTGAAAAACACGCAACCCGATCAGATATGGATATCCAAACTGCATTGATCACTGCAGTAAAATGCTTGATCAGAAGGTTTTTTTCGGATATCAACCGGATTGGATCAAATATTTGGACAGGTCTACCGGATTAGGATCGGACCGGATTACTCAATGAAAATTTTGGACTGGAGTAGGATTGCAAAAATCTCCAATTTGTTCAACACTATTGTTAAGGTTAACGGTTAGGATTTAGGATTAGGGTATAGGGTTACAAAAAAATTAATAGCCACCTTTAATCTGAAGCAACTGACATGTAAAGAATAACTCACATATGTTGAAGTGCTCAGCAATTTCGTTTGATACGGTTTTTTAGTCTTTTTAAAGTGGAAACTGGACACGGTCGTTTAGACACTACCAAAAGTTTATAGCATTCAGTCTGGAGTTTAAGCAGGAGTCGGAGTTGCAAAACTTAAAAATGTATCGGAGTCGGAGTGGAGTTGGAGTATGTTCAGCCGAAGCAGGAGTGGAGTCGGAGTCAAAAATTTCAGACTCCGTACGCCTCTGCAAAAAACATCAAAACGATTGAAACCAGTGTTGCCAACTCTTTTTACAACGGATATACCAAATCCAGTCTAAAAATATACCAAATATGTACCAAATTTGTCTGTAATAAACAAGGTTAAATTTATTGCTGCTTTTTCCAGGCTTTTTTATGACTTCAGTTAGATGATCAACAGTTGCTGATGTGCAGTTGCACCACAAAGAAGCTGTAACCTCAATTTTTACTTTAGTAACTTCAGTTTCAACCTTCCAACACCTGCAACTGCATTATCATTTCTTTTGTAGTCCACCGCATTAGCCTGCTGTGTAATTGCTGTTTTGCTGTTTCTTATTTTGGTTTTGCGCCGTTTGCAGAGGGGATACACAGCACCAGCAGAATCCTGCTTTGCAAGACATACAAACTCTATCAGTCAATCTTCTCTATATCCTTTGCCAAACTCATACGCAACTTTCCAACCATAGGATGCACAAACTGATTAAAAGCGCATACCAAGAACTTTACGTTCAGTTTTTCAGAACCTTCCAGCTCTTTTGCAGTTTGGTTCTCCACTTACCAAAATTGCACGCTTACTCCCATGTTAAGCAAAATCACTAAAGTTTTTCTAAATAGCTTCAACACCATTACATTTTTTCTCTTTACGCCAAGTCATTTTTGTCAAGTCAGAGTTACGAGCCCTTCGAGTCAGAGATGAGTCAGAGTCATCTGAAACTTTTTCAAGTCGAGTCATGACTTGGTCTAGTCGAGTCAGAATCGAGTCACAAGAACTGTCGAGTCGCTTCGAGTCATTGGTTTACAAGCTCGAGTCAATGTCGAGTTACACGAAATTTCACATTTTTTTCTTTGACATTTTTATGCTATGAAATGGCGCCCAACATGCTATAAAATGGCGCCCAATAAGTCAGAAAATGGAGCCCAACATATTATGAAATGGTGCCCAATAAAATAGAAAATGGTGCCCAATGTCGTTTTAACAAGTTTGAAAGTTTGATTGCAGGTTATTCATGCAAATCCTCCCGCAGAAACGCAAAGCTCCCCTATTGAAAACTTTCTGGCGACGGTTCAGGGTGCGACCTTCACAAAAGGAATGTGCAATAGGTGCGGTTCATAGCAAAAAGGAGGGTATGTTGTTGCAACCTGTCAGATGGCGATGCATTGAAAGTGTGATTTTCGCATGCCCAATTCATGAAAATGACCAGAGATGAACATGCATTTGGATTTAAATCTTGCGACATTTCAATATATTGGTGAATTTGGATGTTATCATTTTTGCTTTAAACAGACTTGGATGGGAATTTATGATTATCTTTTGACTTTTTTGCAACTTTCGGTTAAGTTTTGGGACTGCTGGTTACTGTAACTTTGGGTTCAGTTTTGGGACTGCAGGTTACTGTAGGACTGCCGATTAACAGTGGATTGCAGCCACCGACAAGTTGGGAGCCATTTGTTGTAGGCACAATTCTGCGTTGTCCTGAGCCAACTAAAGAAATAATCGAACCGACGATCCTCAGCATAATAACAATTGAGATTATACATTTGACCAGGTTCACTCTTTTATTGCTGGTACGAATTCTACGTTATATGTGGCGTAATCACGTTGCCACATGGGCTTAAGCTAATTACAATGGCAGAAATTTGAATTTAAACAAGATTCGGTTTTTGTATTTGCATTATATTTTGCAATATAGTTTTTGGATTGGATGTGCAAACTGCAAATACTACATTAAACTACGATAAGGTGTCAATATATTGTGCCCTGCTGACCCTTCAGTGAAAGCAAAGTCTCAGGTCTCCCTCTATGCAAGTTGGGGACACTTGATCTTTGTAGCATAGCACGACTAGACAGCAGAGATGGACGGAGTCTCATTTTTTTGACTCCGCGTCCGCTCCGACTACAAAAAGTTTTGCTCCGCATCCGCTCCTCCTCCGCAAATCATAGAAATATTCAACTCCAACTCCGCCTTGACTCCGCAAAATTGCGATTCTATAGTAACATATAGGCATGTTGCTTGAAAAATTACGTCTCCTCCTCTGCTCCACCTCCACCGACAAAGAACGTTCTTAGACTCCGCATCTGCAAAAAAACGTGTTGAGTCCGCCTCCGCGGGGTCCAAACTCCGCTTTTTGTCCACCTCTGCTAGACAGGCAAAACAGAAAATTTGCTCCAATCTTGATGGTCACTGAAGCAAAAAATGCTCATTTCTTTGTGTGCAAACGAACTGGGTTTGGCCATCAGGAACTCACAGATTTGTAAAAATGACTCTATCTCGAGTCATTGACTGTGACTCGACTCGAGTCATCCTGTGAAAAACGTGACTCGAGTCGAGTCACCATTTTCTCAACGTGACTCGAGTCGAGTACGCGTCACCAAAAATTGTGACTCGAGTCAAGCTATCACTGGTTTACCCATTGCAATATAGCAAATATTGGATTACAGTCTTAACCAAACCCTTCAACCAAAATATACCAAATATATGCCAAATTTTTCACATATGCCAAATCAAAAATATATATTCCAAGCACTCTGAAAATATACCAAAATTTTCAAATTTGGAAATGTTGCAACTTCTCCGTTGGTGTTGCATTGAATGTGTGATCCACCACGAACGTGATGTGGCGAAGAACAACACCCATATATATTTGTGGCACGAACAAGCAATAATAGAGTGATCTCGTCGGGTGATCTCCTTTGTTGCTTGCTGCCACAGTGTGAAGCTTTGTGCACATGCCGTTCTGGCTTTCCGATCGCAACAGTATATATATATCAGAGGTGTGCGGACTCTGATATTTTTGACTCCGCATCCGATCCTGTTTGGTAAATTTTGAATCCGCATCCAGTCCGACTCCGCCACTACCATGATGCAAACAATCCGACTCCTGTTTGACTCCGCATCAATATATGTCATGCATACACCACATAATATCAACTAAGTGAGCACCATTTTATCTACTTCACTGTAAACACTCCTCTCACAACTTGTTATATGCTTAATTTAAATTGATATCAAAACATATGAAGCATTGTTATAGGCCAGGGGTCTCTCACCTATGGCCAGCAGGCCAAATCCAACACACAAAATCATTTCATTCGGCCTGGCAAAACATTTTGGCAATAATGAAATTATCACATGGCCTATCAACAAAAAATGGTTAATTTAGAATGAAACATATCCCAAAATAATGACATAATGTAAGATGTCCAGCCTTGAAACTGTTGTGTAATAGCTTGTGACCTTGGGACCAAAAGGGTTGGAGACCCATGATATAGGAATATAAGAAATATGGAGACCCCTGATGTAGGATTACCAAAAATATTATCACAATAAACACCTCACCACTGAACTCCATGCATTTGAATAACCATTGTTGAGAATTTTCACAAATGAATATTGAATAGTACTCCAAATCTTTGAATAGTACTCCAATGCATAAGTCTTACGTTTGCTTGGTCACTTAGCAATGATAATTATAGTTAATGCCTTCATTACTTTTAATGCCTCAACCTGAAAAGAACAAAAACTGCACCACTGTAACTTTGTCAGCATTTAACACTAAAACCAACTATAAAAATCAGCTAAAACATTGCCACTGCAAAAAAAACACTTTGCCACTGCAAAAAAAGCCAGTGCTGACTGCTGTGACTGATATTGTACAATAATGCTAGAATTGATGCAGAAATAAACATGAAAACTGCACTGACACTTTTGATAATGACACTGTGTAGCATGATACTGTAACTAAATATGATCTATTGTAACGAACTTGAAAGACACATTGAAACATTGAAACAACTGAATGTAATACTTTATAAACTGGGTCTGAACATTGAAATGACACTCCAAAGTACACTGCAATCAACATGAAAAGTCACTGTCACAGCACGAAGGTTTTCAAACATTTCTGTTAATTCATGTCAGTTTGTTTTTTGATGTACTGTTAACTACAACCAAAGATTTTACTGATGATGCACTTAGAGTTGATCTTTTTTTACAGACAGTATTTCCACAAAAAACTGAACGCTCTCTCGCTATGGTGTTTTGAAGTTGGGCGCTCCCCCTTATTTTCTCTAAATTTTCAAAAAAACCCATATCTTGGAAACCGATCATCCGATCAACGCAAAATTTGAGATTTGAGATTTGTAGGCCAAAACCAACATGTATGCCAAATTTCATTAAATTCTGAAAGGGTAGGGTTCAGAATGGTCTTTTTTTGGGTGATTTGACATGGAACGATCCTTTCCTCAAACTCATGTACACATAAAGTGTAGCATGATACTTGACCTTCTTTAATGTAGTGGCCAGTGACAGACACAAAATGACGACTACTTATGTCAGTCCATAAATCTGTGGTAAATGCCACAGTGCCATTTCGGTTCAAAGCACTTTTGATATCTTCAATCATTTGCTTTTTTACACATTCTGCCTTGTCATCCACTTGCCTCTTTATTGTGCTCCTAGAAGGCAAACTATTTTTTATTTCAAACTTTCCACATTTTGCTCCTACCTCCACACATGTCTCAAGCAAGTCTTGCAATCCTTAAATGATCTACTAATGTGATCAGACATTATGTCATTTTAGAGTTTCTTAAAACTGGTTAAGTCCTAGTAGGATCCCGCCAGGCTAAAAAGTGGCTTGTCCGGGGAAATCTCTGCCAAAATGGACGGCAAGAATGGACTTGTATGAGTTAATCTTTACCAGTTAATCAGGCAAATTACTCCGCCTTCGAGTAATATGCAGTCAGACTTTAACACAAAGTGATGTAACTTTGGAAGCACTAACACTGCGGAATACCAAAATGAAATAGATGAAACTAAACAGCTGCAAGTGAAACTGCGATCCGCTTTGACTAATGATAAACTTCCGTTGAGAAGTTTCTAGCAACTTTCAGTGTGATCAGAGCTTAGTGTTGAGAGTCAAAGTGTGACAGTTGACAGACTCCTTAGCAAACTATTGAGCGTTATCGCACAAGTGAAAGTTAAATCAGATTTAATTTATTTTATCATAAAGGCATTTGTATGAGAGTTCTTGTTCGAGAAGTAAGCAAGAGTAAAGCAATATTATTGGTGAGTACCATTGTTTGTCCATTATCATAGCGTTTTTATGAGATAATAAAATCTATGAAATAAAGTTATATCAATGAATGTTGTCCTTAGAATGAGTAGAAAAGTATCAGAGACAAATCGGTCTTTTAAGCAGACTCGTTTCTGTGACAAAGGGCCGTGATACAGTAATGAAGCGAACCCACCTTAAGATTATCGACTGTATCTAAAGAAGTTCTTATCCTCTCACCATAGAGCAAAGAATCTTCACATGCAAATAAAACACTACCACCATCATTTGTGACATCGTGAATTACTCTCCGGGAACTTTCGTTATAGAAAGCAAATAAATATCCTGGTCCTGTCCTGATCCAATTTTTTTCAAAAATAAATACCCAAATCCAATCCTGATCTGAAAAAATCGTAAGTATCCTGCAGGATATCCAGTCCTGATCCCGTCCATGCTCACCTCTGACAGACACTCATCAAAAATGCTGCCACCAATACACGCTTACGCTTTCAAAATTGTTGTTCAAACTGTTGATCATGTGTGAAAGCGCGCTCTCAATAATTGCATTTTTGTGCAGCTGTATGAGGAAACGGACTCGCAATTTTAAGTCCTTACTCTGGCCTTCTGAAGTTCATTGATTGTCTCGGAGAAAAGTGGTATGTCGCGTTTTTGCTTCAAGTGTAGAATTATCCAAGTTTCTGCAATATCATAACGATAACCACCAGCATGGGTCGTTTTCTTCTCAACTGCCTTATTTTGGCTGACGTCTTTGGTACCCTTGATAACATGAAAGCTTTTACAGTATTTGGAAATATATGTTGAGTACTACTTCCCTGACCGACAGCAATATCTAACATGGATTTGGAAGCCATTTACTTTGACACATTTACAAGTGCAGATATTAACAATCAACACACAGATGACAACATTGAGCTTGCGATATTCAAAACATACCTTCAGCACAAATCTTCGTACGTTTTGCCATACGAAATGGAAAGGTATCTGCGTATCACTAAATTTACCCCCGTTGTTCGTAACAGTATATTTATGCGACAATGCGTTTTTATACAGGTAGATTTTGAACGTTAAACGGGAGACTTCCTTGTAAGGACATCAGGATTGCTCTTTCAGAAACAAAGCCACGAATCTCCCAGATTGTCGCCAGAAAATAACATTGAAAAAACAATATATTGTTACGTTTGCACTTTTGGTTGATTTTGTTTCAATAAGCTATTTTTATTTTCTTGTTGCCGTTTTTGTTTCCTGTTGTCATTTTACAACAAATTGGGGTTCGAAACAAACTTTGAGGATAACGTAGGTGTTCGACGGATATGTAAAGGTTATGAAGCACTGCTTTAGATGCATCTCAGAAAGCTGAATACACGGCGGTATCCTTGCTTACATAATACGGCACAGTCTGTTTCAGTAAAAAAATACACATCGGTGCCATGTTTTGGCTTGAAGCCAAGCTGGCTGTCTGTTGTGGACAATAGTGAGATGCAGGCCCGTAACCAACTTGGACCACTAGGAGGAGTGAAGAGTTTTCTGAGAGGGGCCCAAATTTTTTGAACTTCGTCCAATAATTTAATCGATGTCCAATACATTTTTCCAGGGGGGCGAAAAAAAAAATTTTCTTCCAGGGGGGCGAAAAATTTTCTGGTTACGGGCCTGGGGAGACGCAAGAAAAAATGTGATCTTCAAACAACTTGGAGATGATAGTTGCAGACCCCTCAGACTCTAAAAATAAAAAAATGTAAAAACAGTATTGTCTAAAACTTGCTTCCAGAATGCACAAAATTGCGTATTTTTAGGTGTAATTTAGCAAAATTTTCCTGGGGGCATGCTCCCCGGACCCCCTAGAATGGTAGTGCCTTCGGCACTTCCCCTGAAGTTGATTTGTGACATCACACGATTGTGACAAAACTTGGGCCCCGCTCGGAAATTTTCTGCGTACGCCACTGGAAACAGGTCCATAATTCCTAGCATCACCTATGACTTTTTCAACTTCGCATAAGCGCGCCTCAAAACGAGCCCGGGCCCAGGGAAGCTTGACCCCCTGCCCCTTCTCACCGCGCCTGGTGTGACCACCTAGTGTTTGCGGTAATGAACGACTACCAAACAAACACATGCAAGAGTATCCAAAGGACAATCTCCAACTGCTTTGATATTCGTACCACTTTTGCGAAATTGCACACACTTGTGTGCGCGGAAGTTCAACGCAACTCAAATCTGAAGTAACTTCGTAGCCTTTTGGGCATCAATATAATATAACAGAGCTTGAGATAATTCTTGCAAGCCGCTCTTCCCTTGCCGCTGTGATTCGGAAGTGTTCGTTCACATTAATCAGACAGGTCTTTCTCAAGCAAAGGTATATCTAAACCCTAACAAACACCTCGGTACCGCCGCCATTTGTAGGCCACCAATGCTGAAAAGCAGACGAAGTTGTAATGAAATAAAATTGTCCAGATTTATTATCATTCAAACTTGCGAGTGAAATCTTCCTGAAACCGGAACCACGATTGCAAGTTGCCTAGAAACAATTAACACAGCTCTGCGAATAGTGCAGTTAAAAATCCAGTAGCAACGTGGCACGATCAGTAATTATCATGGAGTTTTCGACAATAAGTATTTACACGCGCAGATGATGTTACAGTGACGTAACTGCCAAACAAACATTGTGATCCGCGCCAACATGAACCATTGTTTTGTATGCAACGTTGGCAGTAAGCGTGACTTAAAGTATGTTTGAAGATTAAGAATATAGTCATAGCCAGGGGGCCATTCCCCTCCAAAATTTTTGGCATATCTAGTCATTTTGTGCTTTGAGAAGCGGCGTCCCAAACAAAAATACTGTTGCTCGCCTAAAATCAAACATTTTGCCCCCCCCCCAGTTTTTGTACTGGCTACGCCACTGATTAACAAGATCGGTGCACAGGATATGATACCGTAGCCACTGCAGTTCGAGCATCTCATGAACTAATGCAAAAGTGCGAAAGCTAATTGCTTGCTAAGAAAGTGCACGAGAATTACAAGCAAAGGCGAATCGAACACTGGAGCATAATTACACGCCAATACCGTTATTGCAACAAAAAACACTACAATGAACACAGAACCCGGGCTAGCGCAGTAACTAAAACAAAAATGAACATCGACCAGAGTCGAAATCACAGATGAAATGACTTCGTTTCATTTTGGATGAATGCATCTTACGTTTAAGAAATTGTTCGGCATTCCAACGTTAAGAGAAAACAACCAATCGCCATTTTGCTTTTTCACCTGCGCCTCCGCTGCATAAAAACATCACGTACTGGAAAAAACAAGACCTAACGAAAAAAGAACTGTCGTCACCGGTGCTGACGCATGCCGCGCGTTAAATACGAGTCAGTGAACTTGCAAGTGCACAACAACTTCGAACACGTGCGTATCGATTAAAAAGTATATGAAATATTGACAATAGATAGACAGTGCTAGAAATTAATGATGAAACGTGGAAAAGAAGCAAGTCAAACAAAAATCGCATATATTTCGCGTCACCGTACCTGAAATCTACTCTTAATGTAACGAAATCAAGAAAACGACCAGAAAAACACGGCGAGGCGCCCTTTGTTTCAGTATTTTTCTTGGTTGTAATCTCTGATCAAGTGCTTTGCATTGCACAAATAACTGAACATGTAATTCGTGCAAAAGAACTTGTGCTTCATAAAAACAATTTACACAATTTCCACGGCAACAAAAATAAAGTGCATATCAACGCTGCTGTCTCGCGATTTACTTAAATTCAAAACCTCGCATTTACTCAATGAACATAAAATATAAGATGAAACGGAAAGGAATATTACTGTCCATAAAAGCAAATACGATGTAGTGAACAAGATGCAGCTATAAACAGAAAGGTAATATTTAGGCTTGCATTGCTCTGTGCATTGCTCTGCAATATACGAACTGAACTTTTAGCGGCAAGCCGCCATTGATCCGTTCTTTCAAACCTTCATCGTGGAGGCGTAAATGGTTGTGAGCTCTTGCAGGACAATGCCGTCATCTTCGGCAGTGTAAGCGCTGTTTATCCTTGTGGAAGACTCTTCTTCACTTTGCAGGCTAACGTCATCATCCAAACCGTCCGTTTGCATTCTGGCAAAACTGACGAATACCTGGGAAGGGTTTAAGGCACCGGTGAGTTACCAGGTCTATATCTTCATGTCGAGAAATGACAGAAGTTCCACAAGATGAAGGAGTAAGGTTTCCAAAAGCAGAAGTGGACACTACAACAAGTTTTACACTTCAGCTAAGGGTGAAAAATTTAGGCGACTAACATGAATTGTTTAAATTGCCACCAGAACTCGAAACGACATCAGTTTTTTAAAAAACCTGCAAATGATCGGAGCGTCGAATCGCTTTGATCGCGTCGTGATTATTACACGCAAAAATCTGACGGTGATTTACAAAAAAGGAATCTAAATTTTTGTAACCTCGTCTAGCGTTGTTTGGCTGACGGAGTAGTCTTCAATGTGCAGCTTCGATTTGTTGGATTCCATCGTTTCAAAAAGATATGAAAGTTTGATGCCATCCATTGGAACTTGATACTGCGCCGAAACAATTCAACCTTAGTTGGCGAAAATGACGCAGAAAAGAAGTCGCGTTCCTTGAAAGTTGGTTCAACACAAAACAAGAAGTCGTCTAATCTGCAGCATGAAAGCTTTTAAGCTACATGAAGAACGCAACACATTAAGTTTGAAAAAAACGGCGGGTAGGCAGTGCAGTACAGATTTATTATCGAGTTTCTTTGAATAAACTTTAAAATTTAAGCCCCAGCGCCTGTTCACAGTTTCGCTCCAGCAATCCAGTTTATGCAGAAACACTTTGAAACAAAACCATCCGTACGTACCAGGAGCACGTTGATGTGGTGCTCTTTCAAAACGGAACGAGGGAAGTAGTTGTCGATGAATGTTTGGACTGACCCAGCGTCATTTACCTCAGGCTTAAGACGTATAGAAAGAGTGTAACCTTGTCCGTGCCTGCATATACGACGAGCATGGTGTTACGCGTGAATTTAGGCACAGAATGAATTAGCATGCACATTTTTGAAAAGTTTACGGTGATGCATACGTAAGCCCAAAACTTTCTGTTATTAGATTCCGTCTCTCATTTTTTATCATATCAGAGGCATGTCGGTTGCTCATAAGCAACCGGCAGGCGTCTCCTTCGAAGCTTACGAAGTTACTGCTTCATACATACACTGCACACGACAGTGATCATATGCTCGCCCTAAACTTACAATGATTGTATGTTATCATCACTAATCCCACCTGTTTTTCAGGTGCTGGGGACTTCCAATGCACTTGTAGCGCCCGTTCACCATGATCGCCAGCCTGGTACAGAGCGCCTCGCACTCCTCCATACTGTGTGAGGTGAGCACCACACAACGACCACCGCGAACCGCTTCAGCGACTCGTTTCCACAGGAACCGGCGCGACATCGGATCCATTCCAGCAGTCGGCTCGTCCTTAATAATACGTTTCTTTTAGTGAGGATCCCAGCTCTACGGGCTATTTACCTATTCTTGCATTTGAAGACACACATGTTGCTGTTTTATTTCGTATAGTTTTCGGCAACAAGTTTGATCGATGATCCGAACGGTCTGTTTCTTAGTGCTTCTGGCTAGCAACGATTTTACAACAAAAAAAGGAAACAGTTTTTGCAACAAACAAAGAAAACAGCCCAAACATAGCTACGACCGGCTTCATGTCAAAAATCTTCAACTTATTTTACCCCTTTTTTGCAACAAGCGATCTTACGCATGGGTCTTTTTTGATAAAAATCTTCATCTGTTGATGAAATGAAACGATTAGTTGAATCCAAATGCACCTTGACATTTCAGCCCAACCTAAAACCAAATAAAATCAGGACAGAACAACCTGCTGCTCTGCTAAAAATCACCTATCTCTTAGAATTTCTTCAAATCTGAACACCTTGGACCCCAAAACACTCCAGACTAAACACAAACATCATCCAGCTCTCCAGCACGGAGCCGCAACTTTTACCTCGTTTTCAAATGTAACAGGGCGTGACCTGTTCAGACCAGCTAAGAGCACCGTTCAACGGCGAAGATTTCCTTTCATTCCGCAAAAAAATAAAAAATACATTATTATCTTTTGCATCACAGTTACAAATGCGTGTTAATAATCCTTGGAAAACATGCAAAACTGCTTGTTAAGCACGCCGATACGTTCCTTTATAAAAAAACAAGACAATTTATGTAACACCGTATTTTTGATATCACCATCTGCCTTACATTAATGGCGGCAAAGCACTGAACAAACATCAGTTGTTACAGTGCTTCTTTTTCGGTTTCGTTCACCCCTGCCATCGATTGCTGCATTCCCATTCACTCCCACTGCGAATGCAAGTCCCATGTGACAACAATAACCTGACTGCTGAATGTTATTGTTGAATTTGATTTTTCTACAAGATCTGCTTAAGCTAAGTAACTCATTTACAGTCAGCCGAATCTGCATCAACTGTCAAGAAATTGGACGCTACGAAAGCAACAAGTGTAGTCATCCTATGTATTTTAACGAGCGATGATACAAAACCTGAGAAAACTACGGGCTCAGCGAGGACCAAACTCCAGATGTTGCCACTGCAGACACAGCAACAAGAACATAGAAAAAACGATAGTACACTATAAATATTTACAGCAGAAAGCCGTTTATTAATTACTGCACTGCTCCAGAAGTTTAATGATCAATTATTATTTTTCAAAATGCATATGGATTTAGTTCCTCTAATGCCACCCTCAGCAAAGAGTCAATGCATTTCGCGTTTTAGTTTTCAATCCAACCATTGGCGTCAGGATTTTTTCCAGGGGAGCAATAGTGAATTTTTCCAGGTGGTGACCGGAAGCATTTTTCCAGGAGGGGCCGTCCATGGTGAAATTTCACTTTACTAATCAAAACTAACATAAAAACACTTTTCTACAAAAAATGAAAATATCAAATTTCAAAATTCAAGGGGACCCAGCCCCCCTTTCGACGTCCAAGATGAGCTCGACCACATGAAAATTCTTTCTCAGACATGTACGTGGTATTCATAAACACAAGTTGTTGCAGGCTTTTAATGCAATTTCTTTATACTCTGGGGATTTAAACAAACCAACCCAAACATCCCCATAATAGAGAAATGCTTAGAAGACATTCTAACACAAATCTTGCTGAAGGAACTAATTTCGACGCTAGTTTTCCTTTAAAAAATCTGTTTTTTTTTTACTGCGAAGCTGGGATGTCCTGATCGATTTCACATACAGATTTACATTTACTTTCATCAAAACGAAGTGTTTTTACGTATTTGTCAAATCTTCTGTTGGTACTGCTGTTACTTGAGATATGAACGCATATTAGATGTTGGAATTAATACCAAAGTGGTTATAAACAAATATCACACATAGGCTACTCCTGTACTTCGACTGGTAAGCCTACTCTGATCAGCGTTCATGTGTCTAGTTTTCACTCCAGATGGAGAATTAAACTTTCGAAAGTACTGCGATTCTACTAGACAACCTTCGTACAGGAGTGCAGGACACTCGCGCAGAGCACGGCAAAGATTCCGTCACTCGAGTGAACAAAACATGGCATCACTCGGTAAAACCTGTCTACTGCTGACTGCTTGCTTTAGACGTAAATTTACAACGCTTGAAGTTCATCACTTTGTTAATGATTGGCTAAAAGAAACAAGAACCAGAGGATGTAAAAACTGGGCAACAGGAAATTCATCCTTCCTCCCTCTTCTTTCATTCACCCTTGCAAAAATGTTATTCACTCTGGGGTGAACCATTCACACAGTTGAGAAGCACTAAGTTAGTGCTCCGAGCGGCTTTGAAATACAGGTAGTACTTCCTAACACATGATTCAAATCCTTGGTGCGCCAAATTTCGAAAACAGCATCTCACCAAAAATACGACGGGCGGCGAACCAATAAAGGCAATGGCAGCAGAAAGCTTCCGTTTGTTGCCGCCACTGTACGTTCCCGCACATT
>JGI24021J15306_10006599_pt1 | contig 14005 bp, 10 predicted proteins | sample Ectturendosymbi1_FD_15306 | JGI IMG/M metagenome (IMG submission 15306) | reverse complement strand
ATGGCAGCCTTATGCTGCAAAGAATCATAGACCTTATGTCTTTCAAAGAAACAGCCTTATGCTGTGGAAGCCTTGTGCTGCAGAAACGCAAAGACCTTTTGTCTTTCTAACGGACCAACCTTCGCTGTCCTAGTGAAGTTCAGAATTATTATTATTATTATGGGGGGGGAGGTTGGCGCTTCGACATCACCGGGCTTTTAGCGCCACGTCTTACTGCTGGTTAATCAGTTCAGAGGGTTCGATTTGTCGCGTCGACAAAGTGTTGAACATGACACGATGCTCCTGGGTTGCGGAGGATGTCTGCAGTATTCGCAGTGACGCCGATCTTGCGCAGTTTCGCCAGCAGGATTGCGCGTTGTGCGTGGTATTGAGNACAAACCANTAGAAAATGTGCNACAGTTTCTGGTGTGTGACAGGCATCACATAACCCATCCTGGTGGAGACCCAATCGAAAAAGATGGAGGTGCAGCTTGCAGTGGCCTGTTCTCAACCGGAACAAAGTAGCTGTGTCTGTTTGGACTAGGCGCAAGTCTTCTTTCCGTCGTCGGGGAAAGACGGCCTTGTACAAAGTTCCCTTCGGGTCACTTTGATACTGGGTGTTCCAAACGTTATCAAAGTGGTCGCGCAGATGCTGACATATGTCTGCATAGCTCACGCAGGTGATCACGGTTTTGAGTCTTATTTGGCTGACGCCCTGGTGTCGGTTATTGGATGTAGGCAACCTGGCCAAGGAATCTGCTATTTCATTGCCAAGTACACCACGATGGCCTGGAACTCACATGGACGCTATTTCGCGTCCAGCCTTGACAAGAGTTGAGGACAACAGGAGAATCTTGGTAACGAAGATGTGGGAGGTCCAGCACCTGCTATTTATGGCCTGTAATGCACTGAGACTGTCCGTGAGGATTAACGCCTTAGGTGTCGAGTAGGTAACAACACAATAAAGTGCACGAAGAATACCGTATAGTTCTGCACTGAACGACGACGCATAGGGGTTAATCGTAATTGACTGGCGAACATTTAATTGTTCAACGTATATGCCACAGCCAGTATGCGACGCTGTGTTTGAACCATCAGTATAAATGTGATGGTGCGCACTGTAGCACTCATCCAACCTGGACAGAAAAAGCGGCGCCACTGTCGTGGTACTGGAGTGTTGCGCGTATCTGAAAACAGAGAAGTCCAGTTTGGGGTGGAGAAGCAACCATGGAGGGGCGACATTTGCAGCGTAACACAACAACCGCCTGGTACGAAACTAAACACGATCTGATACTGACGTGCGATACAAACGACCAGGCAAAGCAGTGCAATTCAACGCGGCACATAATAAGTGGAGTAATCAGTGCAGGCAACCGCGGGCATCAAAACCGTCACATGAACAGGAAAGAATGACAAACAAAAAAGTAAAGACACATAAAAAAACAACTTCGATTATTAAATTCATGAAACTAGTTAAAACGGAATTTTGTTCTGACAACGTGAAATGTTACAAAAACACATAATTATGTATCTTTTTCATGTAACAGGTGTTTCTTAAGTTGCTATATTTGATGGTAAAGGTGGCAGAAGGCTTAATATAGTCTGGTATTGAAGACCACAATTAATTGAAAGTCATTCTAAATATGTGCAGGGTATTTCCAAATGGTGGAAAAAAGTTTCAACCGGACCTTGCCTCGTATCTTTCATCTAAAAAAGTGAAGACGATTTTCAAGAAACAAAAAGTATGTGTGTTAGATTGGTATCGAAACTCTCGAGATCTTAAACCCACTGAGAATCTGTGATCAATAACAAAATCTCGGCAACAAAAATTGTATTGCACCACTATCACCCACCTAATAGAGGCCAGAGATGATCGGATAGTGTTGTTTTACTATCCAATCCTATCCTGTTTTTAAAAACTGATATCCGTATCCGATCCGAATCCTGTTTTGGTTCAAATCGTACTATCGTACCCGGAAACTATCCGATAGTGTGTCTTTTATAATGCATAGATGGAATCAGAGGCATGGAACAAAAAGCTGAAAAGATGCTACCGAAGAAAATGTATAAATGACTGCGCAATGTGCAACTTTCTCCAAGATCAAAAGTTACCAATCACAGACTGAATCCTCAAAATATCGAATAAAACGTTTCAGATCGGGTGTCCTTATCCTTATGCGGTTCCATCTTGAAAGCAGTTTTGGAATATCTATATCCGGTTGCAAACTTACCATCCTGCCGGATATCCAACGGCAAACCGGATAGTGATCATCTCTGTAGAGGCCATTATTCCAGTGTTGTGTCGAGACAATAAATTTAAGAAAATTGCCAAAAACTGGTAAAACCCATGCAAAAGCGAGTAACCAAATTCTTGTTCTTGTATTACTGTATTGAGGTTATATAATTAATACATTTGCTTGTATTAACGTTAATTTTATTTGTGAAATTCGCAAAACAACTGTGTTATGTGTATTCTTTGAGATCTGCTTAAAACCTTTTGAAATTAAGTAATAACACTGGTAAATGGTTATAATGTAAAATAATAACTAAAGTATGCCATTTTCTAGTCACAGTATTGAAAAGCGAATGAAGCTCTTAATCAGTTATGATCAATTATAAGGGGGGGTAAAACAGGTCTCGCACCAGCACATCTTTTTGCTCTCAAGGGCCCTGTCAGTCATATAGCAAACAAGATGTTTCAATTTAACTTCGTTTCAATTTTAAGATGTGGAAGAACTCTTATTCATCAGTTTTAATTGTGNAATGCCAGTTGCTTGCTTTACATTGTTGAGAACAATAATCGACCAATCGTATTATTCAGCTAAAAACGTAAAATCCTCTCATNANTTTGTTGTTCAGACTTTCGAAGGGGTATGCAGCGCTGAGGCAATTTAATTGTTTGTTTAGATACTTTTTGTTTATGTGTTTATTTCACATCCAAGGTCCATTTCACATGGACTAATAACAATACTGTGTAGGTTGATTACAGTAATGTTTACATAATTCCTTGACTTGACCAATAAGTGGACTGCGCTGCTAATAGTTTCACAGCTGAAATAAACAAGACATAAACGCAAGTATGAAAGCTGTTGGTTGAGCACCACGAGTGAAAATGAAAACTTCAAAAACAGCTTCAGCCACTGCAGCATACAGCAATTATACCACCGAGATCCTTGACTGGCTGGATTCTTGTGGTTTGCAACGTACTTGTTGCGTAATCTTGCCACTTCCGAAAAAGTTCGCATGTAACGACGGAGTTAACAACAGTGAACGCGCGGTTAAGCCAAGCCTTGGGCTAAGTTCAGGACAAACTCTCCTTCGCACATGACCGCAGAAAGCTCTTTTTCTTGGAAGAGGCTCCGCAACTCGTTAAGGGAATTGCGTGCTCGGAGTTTTTCGCTGAATTTCGGCAAGTTTCAGCGAAAAGATTTCACCCGAGGCGATGACTGTCTTCTATAAGCTTTGTTGTCGCCAAGGAATGTGATGTTGTGTTGAAGGAAGCCAAGCCGCTTGATTCCCATCTCACTTGTGCTCTAACCAACCCTGCTGTAAGAAACCAATATAACCACCTTGTGTAACAGAAAGTTGTTAATGTATTTTGCCATATATCAGAGTTTTGGTGCGAATAGGAACTATAGGCAACAATACTTTAATCACGGCAAAGGCTATATGCTCGAGCCAGACGCCTTCCTAGTTTAAAGAAACTTGTGCCAACCCTGTAGATTTCATGCGCTCTTCGCAGTCCTTCAAGTCAAAAAGCAGAAGTATTAAACGGCAAAAGAAGAAGGTTTGTGCTATATTTAGTCAAGCTTTATGTGTTGCTGGTTCTCGCACATGCAGCCATTGTTTATNATTGTTTTAACTAAATTTCAANATGCACAGGAAAGTTATTATTCAGCTGAGAAACGATATTTCTGCTTAATGCCTTCGGTTGGAACAATTTCTTATATATTTCNAAAATAGTTATCGTGCTCTTCATAGAAGATCTTTTTTGTTTTAAATAAATATCATGCTTTCCTTAAATCATACTATACTCATCATTCCCTTATTCAATAGTTATCATGCTGTAAAGCTCAGGCGCAAACATTTCTTGTTAAATGCCTTTGTTGTCAGTGATATTTTAAACTCACAAATTTTTGCCTGGCGGTCTGGTCAGATCTCAACACTTCCAAGAAACGCGGACGAAATTTACGAGAGCTCCGAGAAAAACCACGAAAGAATAAGTCTCTCGACTAACTTAGCCTTGCGCGAGCAGAGCTGTCGCTTTTTCGTCGGTCGGCTGGAAACTATACTAGCATCAGAATTATCTCCGCCTCAGGTTCAGTCAAAATATGAAACTTATATTACTAAGTTGCCGCATGCACTGAAGTTTTATAACCAAAATAATGGCTGAAGCAGGTGAAGTGTGTGACATGTAGAAGTTTTCAGTAAACAATTGGCATCGTTAGTGACTTGGGAATCTAAGGCTGAAGCTTCGTTTTAGCTTAAAGCTGAATATTTAAATAAAAGACAATTTTGTATAAAGTGAGGAAACAGTTGGTGATTTTCAACGAAAATTAAGAAAAAAACATGAAACCAAAATTTTGTTCTTGTCTGGGAAATGAAAACTGCAGCCTATGGCTGATGCCACGAAAAAAAATAAGATCTTTATTGCAGTGAACTGTGTATATTTGGATTGAACAAATTATGTGACTTATTCAAACGCAGACGGCGTTTCACCGACCAGTAAACATCTCTTTTTTACCAACAGAGGTCAAAAACGACGTCAAAGTGAAAATATGTATACTCCATTTTAATATATTAAAAATCAACAAAACTGCAATTCAGCAAAAACCTGATGAATTAAGTCTGTTGCAAAGATTTTTTTTACTATTTAGTGCAACCGTGAAGGATTAAATTTTCTATGGGGTCAAAGAATTATTGCCCAGCTGTCTGTGTTTCAATTTTAACAACAATATTGCCCAAGTTTTTCCAGAACTTTCCATTTTCGTTAGAAAAATATATGAATGATTGCAGATGAAAAACGGTCTTCAACGCACCTCTGCCCAACTTTCGAGGATTTTCAGGTAGTTTCTTGAACACTTAATAAAACTTCGACTCAATGTCCCCAATTTTTCACATAACTTTTATTAATTTTTTTTCATAATTTTTGTCAGGTGTGGGAAGGAGGTTATTTTCCCATCTTCCGTTACGCATGGCTAAGCTGCTCGGTTTTCCGTGATGCATAAAATATGGAATGGGAGGGAATCATGCATTGCTTAATGACAGCTGATCATTTGCTTTTGCTCCGTTACCTTCAATTAGTTTGCCGAAGCAGTATTTTGGTTGAAAAAAGGGCATAGATTCTTATGGCCAGAAGGAAAATGGAGAGTATGATTCCCTCAAAAATTTGTTCTTCTCAAAGCAAAAAATGTTGAGAACGTCTTGTTAGGTTCAAACTGCTATGTAGACAATTTCTCTAGCATAGCGACATTACTTTTCATACTCTGGCATGTGAAAAAGTGTCCATTGCCATCTGAACTGGTGTTTTATCTTAGTTGCTAAATGTGTGCTTTCTGTCTCATGAAAGGTCATTTAAAGCCTTTCAGTTGATGCAGATAGTTGCAACTTAACCCCAAAGCGCAGCAATAAACATTTAGCAAAGCATTCAAATTACAGAGGCATTAGTATGCGGATGAAACTCGACCAAGAATTTTTAAATTGTACTNTGGAAGAAAAAACAAAAAAATGCTTTGCAGATTTAAGTGATTTAAAGTTTTAAAGTTTTGTGGAAAAGTCTTTGGAATGGGAACTATGGCATCCCGTTGCGACTTTAAATACTTTGTGTACTTCCATTAAAACCAAAATGCTGCATGCAACGTTTACAAAATATACTTCTAACTGTATTTTTCACCGAACTGCTAGATTTGAATGTCTTTGCATCTTCTGCATCTGCGTCCGCACTTTTTGTGCAGAAACATGAATGAGGAAAGTTATAAGGTTTGTGTTTAAATAATTACTTTACTTTCAATCTGACTTTCATGCAGCTTCTGATGCAGAGAAGCCTGCTCTTTACACTTCACATGTTCGTTGCAAGTTTTGTGAGAACTCCTGTAAAATCACTCTTTCTGCAATGCATCCAGGCCCGTAACCAACTTGAGGCACCAGGTGGAGCGAAGAGTTTTCTAAGAGGGGCCCAAATTTTTTAAACTATGTCCAACACGTATTTCTAGAGGATGGTGAAAAGAAGTTTAGGGGGTTTCGCCCCCCCTGGTTACGGGCCTGAGCGCATCCGCACTTTTTGCGGCTTTCAGTTGCGAAGCTTTCGCGCGCTTCCTTGCTTACGTCACCAAACGTGTTTTCTTTAAAATCACGTGACGCAAAACAATTNAAATCAGTGCTAAAGATCAAAAACAGCGAAGTTTGAAATGTCTGGTTTAGTTGAATAAAATTGCTTTGATGCCCATCAGGAACCACCAAGTTTACTTATTATCGAACAAACGCCTTCTCCAGGTCAGGTCAACAGCGTCACTCGGGCTCATCACAAGGTTGTACTGACTGTATGCAACCGTTCGAGGCTTGCGTCATTTAAATTTTCATTTGCTCTCATTCTGGCTGACACTGTCATTTCTCTGTGACGTCTGTTACGTAACAATCAGTTACGAAACAAACGTGACAATGAATGAATTATTTACGTAACAATGAAGTTCACATGAGAACTCCCGAGTTAACAACCTTAATTAGTGAAGTGGGTGGTGGCACAAATATACAAAGCAAGGAAGCTCACGTTTCACAATGTAAATTGTAATTGAGACTTGGACTAAGCCCGAAGAGTCCGAGTGCCGGAGTCTCTACTGCCTTCAGCATTGCTCTCATACCGTTTAACCATCGAGTATTTTTCAAAAGGATGTCCACTTTCCAGGCTCCAACAGAGTGGATGACATTTTGTCAAATATGTTGACTGACGCAACGCAATATTTCAGACAACCAGAGTGATGCTTATTTCATTTTGTTAAATAGAATCACGATTACTGGGTTAAAAGACGCAAAAACAATGAGGCTGCGAGGAAGTCACGCGAAAAGAGGAAAATGAACGATATTTTATTGGAAAGAAAAGTGATGTATTTGGCAGAAGAAAATCGACAGTTGCGTTCTCAGCTTATATCGCTGAAATTGAAATACGGCGAAACAGGCGATTTGCAGATTTCTGGAAATTTTGGTAAGAATTTGAGAAAAGCAAGTATATACCGCTGAGTCTTACAATATCTAAATAAGACAAACTAAACCCTCATTCTTTTTACAAAAACTCCTAAGTACCAGACAAGGTTGACATGCCTATCTTCTATGTAGGATAACTTTCTTATGAAGTTCGTCGAGAAATACAAGATTTGAACTTACCTGCTCGATCATTTCCCTTCTGTTTCGGTTCATACACCAAACCAACAAGTTGAAAATAAATTTCCACATAAAGACAAACAGAATCATTTTTGTCGTTCAAATGTAGTTTACAAACTAACATCCACCTGTGGGTCAACTTACATTGGACAAACTCGCCGAAATTTAATAACCCGGATCAACGAACATTAATTTGATCAACGTTCTGAAGTACGCAGTCATTAGTCGGCCAATCGCACGCATCGATTTAACTTTAAGCAACCGGAAAATTGAGAAACATCGCCGATCAAAGAAACTTCTTCACCTCGAATCTCTTTTTCAGGAACAGGACCCAGATAACAGAGAGATGACATAAGGACTTTATTATGTAATATAGCATGATTGCCTTTGAAATTGCTCCTTCATTTGTCTACATTTTGGGCTTTTTTATTTTTCCTGATAATAATGATCATAGGGCGAAGTCGAAACATTGAACGAAGCAACATGTTTTCTGTAATTTTGGTTTTGCTATTCACAATAAAAACAAATTATAATTTGCTAATATTTGAAATGTAAGTCAGTTTCTGTCTGAAAAAACTTGATTTTTTTCGTTGGTTTTTTTTTTTCAGTAAACCTAAGACACGTGTGTAACCTGACGTGACAGTGTAGTTGTCTTAGGTGTAAACACATTATTTGGAATAATGTTTTTTTATTGAAGACAATGGTTATAAAATCTATATTTGTCGGAGCATTTCACTAAATGTGAAAATAAAGGATATTTGAACCAAATAATATCTATAGAAGCGAGAGTTTCACAGCAAAACAAGACAATACATGGTGTTTATAGAGTATACGTTTTGCCTACTGCGCTGGCATCTTCAGCTATTATTGATATACAGTAGAACCGATTTGAATTAACGCTTGTTTCACAAATTTTGAAATGCTGTGGAAGTCACTCTTAACAGGCAATGAAATTTCTTTTCATTAAGATTCAAACTTTGACCTGACTTCCTCCTGTTCTCACTTCTCATCCCAAGTTTTCACGAACGCGAGCCGCGACACGAGTGCAACTGTTTTGGTCAACAATTCTGGTGAATGCTTTGTCTGGTCTGGTGTGTATGTTGAAAACACTAAACGAAGTCAAAGAAAAAAGTTCTTATAGAAAGTAGTGACTCGAATGAAGCCTGTTGGTACTGGCCACTTTGATCATTAGAAATATTCATTGAATCAAATGTTTAGCACAGTTTCATTCAAATCATTGATTTCTGCGTCGATGTTTGCAACAGGATGTGATTTTCTCTGCCTATTACAACAAAACATAAACAAATTTATTGTTTTGTTTTTCCAGCGAATTCTGCTGATATAAACCGCTCCACCATGCACGTCATGCACCCGCAACTTGACAAATACACAAATTTATCAAGCAGCGGCAGTGGAAGCAATGAAAGTTATTTCTCGAAGCGTGTGCCACAAAGTACTCTGGTAAGAGCTAAACATTGCTACGTTCTACTTTCTTTTTTAGTACCTCCATTAACGAGAGCGTTGCTGTTTACAAAGAACTTTGGAAAAAGCAAATTTGTTCTGGCCGTCAGTAATGACGTCTTTAGAAAACCGGTATTAATGAAAAAAGATTGCCTTGCGAAGACCGACAGCAGTCAATAACTTAGGAAATGGCCGTAGCTGCAGAATATAAGGGGCAATTCACAAATGGCGTCACTCTCCGAGGGGTGAGGGTGATATGACGCTTTGTGACGAGGGGGAGGGAAAAAACGAATATGTGATGACACAAATTGTTGTCCTACGCAAATGAAGGTTTTGCCCCAATTCAGAAAAAAGCTTGAATGGCTTCTCAGGGACTAACGATATTTATAATATGTGTCTTGTCCCTCCCACACTTACAACCGAACGGTGACCTTCGGCGTGTTCCACATCAGCACGACTTCACAGGACCGTACACACTTTCTTGACCATTCCACCTCGGTTCGTCCGCAGAACCATGCATGTGCATGCGTTTGCACTCCTGCGGCAAGAAGTGAGGAGTTACTAATTACAGTAGAATGAACAAAGAAGTGCAACACTCGGCCGAGCTGTACTGCAGTGGAAATAACCTCATTCCATCACAAACCAGACAAAATAAGTTAAATATAAGTAACAGGCCTTATTGGTTGCATCACTGAACCTTGTTGATTCTGTGTTGACAAGAACGTGACAAAGAGAGCTTGTTTCGTATTGTGAAGCAGACTGCAGTGCTACTGCATAAGGCGACATTTGAAAAGTAGTTTTTTTTTTATTTAGCACAGTTTTTACTTATTCATTTGGAAAAGAGAAGCCAGTCGTTCCAGTTACACCCCAAGTTACATGTTATCGTAACATTGGGAGATGTGTCCTCACAAGTGGATTAGGCGATGGGCCTTCGCATCAGCTAAATCCGGCCCTGCTCCAAGTTATATGTTATGACGTATACTTCCCAAAACAAAGCAAGTCTTTCAGATTGAAAGTGGAAAAATCTGGAATGATATCAAAAAAGCTGACGATTTTCAAAAAAGAGTTGAATGTCTCATGAGCCACTTTAAAATACTACGAAATAAAGGATGCGCTATTCACGTTTTCATCAAAATAAACATTTTCTGCGCCAAACGAGAGAAGAAAATCATCTGTGCTCGATTCATTCAGCGAAGGATAAACGAGCGAAATGTAACCAGGGCCGGCCTTAAGCCGATGCAACCGATGCAGCTGCAATGGGCCCCGCGCCTCTGGGACCCCACGCCATGGTATTTGGGTGGATTGTTCATTTTTGCCAGATACACCTTGCGGTTGAGAATTCAGCAGAAACGTCATATAAATTTCAATGTTAACAAAGAACGCTCTCGTCAGAACCAGCAAATTTTCTCTCGAACGTTAGCAAACGTGCTCAATTCTCATGTTAGTGCTGGACTGTATATCTGTGCTCTACCACGATCGTAACACGGTTGACTGAACACGATGACGTCATAAAGATCACTGCTCAGCGGGGCATCGCGATTAGGTCTTGCGTTGGGCCCCGCAACTGCTAGGGCCGGCCCTGCATGTAACACATGATTTGCTGTCAACATCGAGTGCAAACAGGTCTGATGTGGTTGCACTTGCTAAAAATGCGCCAATCACCTGCAGGCGGAGATTGATGATGCCAGCTCTGATTTACTAGCTCTGAGTGAACCTTTGAGGCAAGGACTACAACGCTGCAATGGCTGAAAAAAGGAAGGCTGAGTTGGAAAACAAGTTAAGAACATCGAAAGATGTGTCAAAAGGCAGGGAAAAATAGGAAGAGAAAAATTAAGATTTTTTAAACAAATCCCGAACTACACAAAACGTTGAAAACTAAGGTGCATTCTGGCAGACCACTTGTGGTAGAGGAGCAGCCGTTGATACTCAAAACAACAATAAATATTGCTATGCACGCATCAGGTTCTCGCGATAAACAACTTGACATACTGTGTATTGAAGTATCATAACTTTAGAACAGTTAACAGTACAGTTGAAAAACGACGGAGTTGTCGTTAGCAGAAGTAGAATTTACCTTCGTCTTCAACCGAATTCCTCCAATGAACACCAAGGCAAACGTTTTTGTGTTGACGGTACCAGACAGTTTAATTAGAGCACATAGTGACAAGCATGCAAAACACGCTGATGGGAGGTGTCCTGTTGATGCATGTTGAATATCGTGTTGGTCTCCCAGATCACGACTGGTTGTTGGTAGTCGTCCGCTGGTTGCAATTTTGTCCTCTCCCGCCCCACACCCTCAAAATTTAAACCCGAACCCGCAAACATTTGAGAAATCTTGCCCGCTCCCGACCCGCACTCGTTCTGTCCCAAACCTGCCCCTGTCACTGTGTGTCTGAAAACCACTAAAAGTTCATGCACCGTGTTTCATCGCTAGTGACAATTTATAAAGCGGTTCGTTTCAAATCCAACATAATCTCTTCAAAAATGCTGTAAAACCTAGGTGGCGGAACCGGGATGCCGCATGGGTCTAGGCCCCCCAGTTTTAAATATCGAATTTTGCCTAAATAAGTTTAAGTAACACAATTAGTAAGAACAACTAGCCCGCTTACGTTTATGTGCTCAAGTCAGTGTAGCGTCGATAGATAGGGTGTAGTGTAGATGGGAGTCGTCAAGTGCTTATAAAACATTGGATAAAATTGTTTAAACATGCTGACATAAGTTAATGATGTCATATTTCAATGCTTGTGACATCATAATGGCCAATTAAACCACAAAAAATTATATAGTTTGTTTGACATGCACTTGCGCCCCCCCAATTTGAAAAACTTGTTCCCCCCTACTTTGAAAAAGGTTCCGCAACCCATGCTGCAAAGTATAGTTTTGGTCAACCTTGAGCGCTTATTTCTTAGATTTTGAAAGCACTGCTGAAAAAGAGTATGCGGTTCACTGACGAACTCTTTACATTTGATCTTCTGCTATTCACGATATTCTCAGCCATACCACGCACTCGTTCACTATCAACACTAATTGCCATCACCCGCAACGTATTTCTTGCAAGATCAAGGGGAGGTGGAAATTTTAATTTGTGGTCTCGCCACCACTGGACATTGTCGCTGTACGCTTGTACCACAAGCTCTCTGCAACATTGAATTTCTTCACTTTCATAGGTATCGGGTCAATATGCAGTTGTCCACACAAAGAATTTCTTTATCCCCTCCCGCTCGCACCAAATTCAGTCGGCACCCGCATGCATAGCAGTGCGGATTCCCGCACCCGCCTCGCAAATGCAGGTACCCGCAACCCCGCAAATTCGTGTTGTTAACCCCCACGCAGGAGTTTAGTTGGTGACTGATTAACACAAGCTCATTCCGTGGCTTTATGCATAAATTCACATTGAATTTGATGGACTAGGAAACAAAGAAGCGGTTGGTTACTCTGGTACGATTTATATTGCGATAAGATGGGGAAAGCACTGGTCTTTGACAGCAATGAACCACGGCCTCGACTTCGAAATGCTATTGGATTTGAAGGAGTAAGAAAGCATCACTGGAGCTCTAACTGATCAACTGGTTGAGAGTTTTTGTTATAGCCTAACTCTAGATGGAGGCCCTGACGAAGATTAACGCTACCAAACAGTTACGAAGGTTAGCATTCATTGTTTTGCTAAAAAAAACTTGATGCCTTGTCTATCGCTGCAAACACCCCTAGACGTAGTACGTTTTACAAGTTGAAGGAAAAATGGCACCAATAAATCGGCAACTCAGCGATTTGATCCTTTCCCAGGATAATTTGGAAATAATTTGGTTTTCAACTGTTGCTGAATATATCGAACTAACCGAATCTGAACAGCATCTTGTTTTGAAAGATCAGCATTGCTGGATATTCGACACATCCGTACAACGCAGATTGTAACACGTAAGAACAAGAAGAGCTGTGCAAATAAGGGCTGTGGAGCTGGAACTTAAATTTCAGGCTCCGGCTCCAACATCTGAAAGTTTTTGGCTCCGGCTCCAGAATGATTTGGTAACCAAATTTTAAACAATTGTCTCGTTTTACAATTCCCTTGCCCCACAAACCAGGGCTGTGGACCCGGAACTCAAATTTCAGGCTCCGGCTCCAGGCATCTGAATTTTTTGGCTCCAGTTCCGGCATCTAGAAGTTTTTGGCTCCGGCTCCAGCACGATTTGGTCGATTGAACACTAAAAACTATTTTACTACTTGTACAACTCCCTTGTTCAACAAACTATTCTGTGGAACCGGAACACAAATTTCAGGCTCTGGCTCCATCATCTTTTGGCTCCAGCCATCCAAAATTGCTTCGGTTCCGGCTCCACAGCTCTCGTGCAAAGTCAAGAAGCTCCTATGTCAATGTGATTGCAGGCAGATTTCTTCCAACAGCTTTGCCTGTTGCGCAAACAAGCCAAGGAATCAGAGTGCCTGAACGATCGATTAACCGCTCTAAGCACAAGTTTCATACCTGTTCGTGGATTTGAGTTCAAGAGTGCACAATCTTCTTCATAACTCAGCTGCAACATTTGGTTCTGTCCCCTATGATTTCTATAGTCCTTCGGTTCAGAAAGTTGTACGTGATAGAACACGCAAGACTTGTTACCTGTATTTTGCTTCGCTGTTGATACTGCGAAAGTACAAGGCTACGCATAAGCAACAAAGAGTGCAAACCAGATTAGCGCGGCCGGTAAGAGCGGCTGCCCACCGACAACGCGCGATCATGGTGATAAACGTAAATGCAGCAAACGTGGAAAGTGCTGAATGGCAACAAGAAGGTTATCTGGATCTTAGAGAGCAGACTGTTACACAAAAGGATATGCCCGCCATTCCATTCCCTGTGTACACTGTAAACTATGTTCGATCACTTATCCTAGCCTTGGGGAGATGCATCGAGCTAAGTAATTCCTTTAAACGTGTTTCATTGCATTGGCCAGTGTGGCATGTTCGATATCGTTTTAGTAGCAATAAGCACAGGGAATGCGTTTTGTTCGAGATGAGCAATGTCACATCAACTTTTCTGTTGCACTGAAAAAAATTGTTTGGGATCAAACAGCATTACGTTGGGTTACGTCACGCGTTCCTCGTCCAGCAGGTGGGTCCAGATCCTTAGGCAGGCTGTTGAATAATGTCATATGGAATATCCGCTCTTATCTTACGTTGGTGTACGTTTTTATTTCATTTT
>JGI24021J15306_10006595_pt1 | contig 14010 bp, 9 predicted proteins | sample Ectturendosymbi1_FD_15306 | JGI IMG/M metagenome (IMG submission 15306) | reverse complement strand
GGGGGGGCGGCCGCCCCCCCTGCCAGTTTCGCCACTGGGCATAACCCGTGAAGCTGCGATTGCCAACCAGATGCATGATGAAGCGGACCATGTGCCTGTCAGGCAGCAATCGCAGTAACTTGCAGGTGAGGCTGCGATGGCATACAGTATCGTAGGCTATTATAATATCGACAAGCACAGTTCTTGCCGTCTTTCTTAGCAAAACGTTATTTCGTTATTGCGTTCTTGCCAAAAAAGCTATTTTAGTATATATTTTGTTATTGATGATACCTTACGTCAACGACCTTCCATTTTTCAGAACAATGAAAAACCTTTGGTGCAAATTTTATTCCAAAAAAACACCTTCAGTGCCAAGTGGTTTTCGTGTGTTTTATCATCACCTTACGAAATCAAGTAAAATTCAATTTAAACAACGAGATTGCAGAAGGCATTGGTTATTTTTACTGAGCACACCATTCATTGCTGCTTTGGGCAGTTTTGGCCATAAAACACCTTCTGTGCCAAGCAGCCTTGGGGCTTGGCGTTTTTTACGCCACATAGTAAAACTAGGTTAAATATGAAAATTGAACAAACAGATTGCAGAAAGGATTGGGGATTTTTATTAAAACACACCATTTAAAAACGTATTGAACGGGTTCGCTTATTTCATATGATAAAAAAACAATTAAAAACATTAATATTTGCAAAACTTTCTACGTAATATTACGTAGCTACCAAAAGATATTCCCAACAATGGTACCGGATGGCTGGCGTTTTGTGAAGGACGTGATATCACACCAGGTGCTCAAAAGCTCACGTGGTTTCACGTGATCGGCAACGAAGGTTCATGCCAGATAAAAATCGTAAACAACAATGAGATTCTCTTGAAAAGTGTCAAAATCACTTTTTGATACTATACGAATGACGGTACGAGGAAATCTTGATAGTTTGTGAAATGTAAATTTCGATATGCCTTAGAGGTAGTGTGAGAAGTATTTTGCAATAATCTGAAGCACTGCGATCTAATTTGAAATGTGTGTAAGGGGCTTAAATTATTAAAAAGTTGAAATTTTCTTTGTACTTGATAGCGTAATCTTCGGTTGAAATGGATGCACAGCATACTTAAGGTTAGAACTGCCTTCGTTGTCTAAGGCAGTTTTTGCAGAAACTTGAATGCTTACTGCATGTGTTCAGATCAAGTATTTAAAAAACAATCACCCTTTCCCCGATGCACGTTGATGAACAAGAGCTCCATTGACCCCATGGCAAATACGTTCCCGGCCCTCCACACGCTTCGCTTTCACGTCTAGGAGGCAATCTGCAGGAATGGAGGGAGGTCCTGATCCGGAAACCTCCCGGACAAGAGCTCGAACAGGCTGACCATGGACCTGGATCCTTGTAGTGCCCCTCAAATGTGTTGCATTGCCTGAAAGTGTAAATGTAAAGAAACATAAACGGATGTAACCCATCACTGTCTGAGGGTTGTTTGGCGCTGTTTAGCAAACAATGTTTATATATTGTGTAACATGCGAGCAAGGAGCATCGCAAGCAGATTAGTACCTTGCTTGAGAAATAAATCAAGCAAAAACCCCAATGGATTCATCAACGTTTGTCCGGCAAACCCCGGGTGCGTGTCCGTGGCAAAACTTGAAAACCTGGGTCCCGCCGTCGAGTCTTATCAAGACGTTTTATTGAGTTTAGATTTTTGAGCCCATCCCCTATCGAGGAATTATTATCAGCACAAAGTATAAACGATTAAAACGTTAGGCTAGATTGCAGAGAGCTTCTGGAAATTAGTCAGCAAAGAAATATTTCCCAAACTGAAAGCTTTCGCACTAACAATGCACTCCATATTTGGAAACACGTATCCTGCGTGCATGAAAAGTACATTTTCTACGATGAAGCAAAGGCAAATTAAACACAGAAAGCGAATGGCAGGCGAAACACTGGTCGATAGCCCCGACGTGCTACAACTAACATTGGTATTGAAAAAGGAACGCTAGTGTCAGAGAAGCCTCGACCACACGACCACAAGCATCCCATTGATAGAGATTTGTACTAAATAATTGCTATTGTATAGTAATGCCAATGACGTACGCGTTTATCTTCCCTTTTTAGTTTCAATTCTTGCGAATCTGTTGATTTATACATCGTTTTGCTGGAAGTGTTCCTCAAATTGCCAAGTTTTTGCAAATCTGCCTGAATGTCAAATGTAATTGGACCACAAATTCAAACCACGAGTGCGCACTGAACGGAGACCATTAATCAACCATGAATGAGTGTGGCTCAAAACCTTCTCGATGGAGAAGTCATTCAACTCCAGAAGTGTTCAACAAACACAAATTTATTGAAACATGATAGGGCGAATACAGCAAATATTGGCAACTGAAACAAATTAACTGTAAGCAGTATGGCTTTGTTCCGGTTTAGTCGTAAGCAAACAAATCGCTTCAGTTGCCAGTAACCAATCACTTCTAAAATAACCCAAAATGCCTCGAAGTGGCTATCGCTTGTGTACTTAACGAGCCAGTTACCTTTCTTCGTAATTTCACAATCAGGTTCAATTTAAATCATTCTCGTTACTGTTGTAAAAGTGCACCAGTCTAAAAAAATGAAATCTTGCATGTAATTTTCAGTAAAGTTAAATGGTAGTTAAGCCACATGTAAACCTCACTTCAGAACAAATGTCAAGTGGTTGAAAAACATCATTAGGTTGGTTAAATTTTACGAAAAGGTAAGTTCAGTGTTGGTCTTAATCTTCCGTACATTTTTTCTTTGAGTATTACGAATACTTCGCAACTTTTTCGCTGCTTCATGTTAATGCTTAAATATAAAACCATAAACAGATTCTCTTAAGCTTTAATCAGCTGAAATGTTGCATCATATAAAATGCCAGCTTCAGAGGCGTTCCCAGTCGCAATTACTGTGGCCTTCTGCTGAATGAAGAAAGGTTGCGACAAGAGACTTATATCTGAGTAACACCATATACACGACTCCACACAGGGCGCCTTTCAAAAACATTGCAACTCCAGTATATATCTGATTGCCACGACGTAAATTTTTTTGCAGAGTTGTTACATCGCAGATATGCCGATTGACCAAACTATCGGATCTGTTTACGCAAGTAAAAACGGACTACAGGGGAAATCTAGCGTTTCCAAACGCAAAGAATCAAAACATTACATCTAAAGACACTCGACCCGCTGGTGAGTTTCCAGTTTTTGGTCATGGTAAATATTAACGATGGGGCTGCGCGCAAAACGAAAACGAGCCAGGTAAACGTCGCTCTGGACCAGTTATGTCCAACCAGTGGCCCGCGGGCCGCATATGGCCCATTCGAAGGTTTTGTGCGGCCCAGTTTAGGTTTTCGCTGTATTAAAAGCATCCTACATACTGACACCTGTCCTTGCTTTGATAATTTCGAACTTGACTTTTTTGATGCAGGTGGTCCTCAGTGCCACTTTATCACGTCTGTTACCACTGCAGTTGGGATTCGAACACTTTTAGTATATTAGCTTAAGCTAAATTTAGTTTGGTAGGATCTAAGAAAGCCATTCAATGTGCGGCCCTCAATAATATGTCATTCAATGTGCGACCCTGGTCACGATAGTGATCTTCGTTTTGGCTCAGTAAGCCATCTGGTTTGGACATAGCTGCCCTAAACGTTTTTTGAAAAGTAGACAAACTGTCTATCATATTTTTTGTGGCACCAAAACGTCATTGCTAACGTCTTTTTTCGAGACTGTTAGACAATAATCTTCAGCTCCCCTTCTTGTACCACGGCTTGCGTTTTGGCAAAAAGCTGAAGCTTTAAAATTGTGCAATTGTATTTTGTTTCTGGGCGATTGAAATGAACGTTCTTGTTCTAGGAGCACTGTACGGCGATGCAGTCAGTTATCATGAATCGACAGACCAGCCCCTCGATTGAGGGACGCACACGATACTACTGAATGATTGCTTCCTGCATATCCTCTGTCCAGCAAAGAACTCTCCCACCGAATGTTTTATCACCATGAAACATTTTCATCACATCTGGATTCGAATAAAGCAAAGGGGATGTATACAAAATGACCATAGTCTGTGGTCCAGTTGAGAGTTACTGGGTTGTAAATGTGTGCACTACCATTCCTTACTTGCACGATATAGTTGCACAACTTGTTAAAATTAAAGTAGCCTATAAAGCATCAGCACTGTCACGAACGCACTATTGGTTGAAAAAGGACGCATATGAACAAACATAATCGTACAATCAGAAAAGCGTTTCTGATTATAACGAAATCCAGAAATTCCGCAACTAGAAGCAAAACGTTTCACCAAATGTTTTTTTATCATACGTTCACCATACAGTAGGTAACTACTTCTTGCAGCATAAAACCCGCTCACCGTATCTTACAACTCGGAAGAAATCCTTGCAATTCTCTAAAAATTTCGGATAGCGGCTTGTCAATGTATGAACCGCGGTTAAAATGTTGCTCACCTTTAATTCAGTGTGTTGTTCACAAAAGTTCCGAATCAATCTTGTCTTAATCATTGACTCATTTTAAAAAATCCCAATAAAATATTTGTGCGTAAAGTTCAGAAACGAAATAGCCGCCTGCTTTCCGTGTTGTTTATCCTTTTATTCATGAGACAAGCAACTTTGCCCAGATCTCCCAGCTCTTACTGTGTCTGGCGTTCTTCTGCAAAGGTTCCGCAAAGATGGACTCTTGTCCTGACTTGACTTCCTCCCCCGCATGAGGCCGAACATGACCCCCACGCGCTCCACGGACCATATCCAGGATCCACTCCACAGAACGCTGCTTGCTCTTGAACATCGTTGGTGCAAGAATGAGTGCGAGACCTTCGCTTCCTTCCACCTGGACAGGACTGACTGCACGCTCCCCACGACTGCCACTCCCCATACGTCCCAGGGGTGAGGTTGCAAAACTGTTAAGATACGAATGCAATGCTACAGGACTATAAGTGGAAAGAAACACAGACTTTTATGCACAAGATTTTTGTATTAAACAAATGCTAGCACAGCACAACCCTTCGCTCTTCACAGTTCCACTTTCTCTTACTCAATGAGCGACAAACTGTTATGGTTAACAAAACGCTAAAGAATGACAAGAATGACAATGTTGAGTTAAAAAACATTGATTCATACAGAATGCATTAACCGCGGAATAAAACATTTGATTACACTTTTCTACTGTAGTTCTCATACAGACAACTTTTTTGATTTCACAAATGTATCTGGTGCAATTGAGTAGAAAAGTGTTAAATGTCCTGAATAAATTAACTTCACTTTAAAATCCACTAGTCTAACGTTGTGTCATAAACGCAAGTTTCATAGAATGTGGGTATGATGGCTGCGTGATGAGCTTCGAGAATGAAAGGAAACTGTCTTTTTAGCAAGCTTTGTCGCTCCAATAACAAATTTCAGAGAGTTTGATCGACGTCAGTTGAAGTACAGTTGCGATTTAGTCCACAAACCACGTTCAAACGGCAAAGCAGACCCAGCATAACTGAAGCATAACCGTCTAACCATCCACCAGAGAAGCATGTAATAACTCCTTATTCGCTTATCAATCTTTGTTTGTGAATGACTCCTACTTTTCGCTGCAGGAATTTCCAAGGTTATCCGTCGCAAAGCTGCTGATTTCAGAACTGGCGGTGCAAGGAGTTTTGTTTCATTACTCCCAACATTTTTCTGATATGGTGCTTTTAACACTGTATAACAAGAGTTTACACTACTCTGGATGCAAATGCATACGGACATTAAAACATGAAAAAGTTTATCAGCTTTGGCAAACTTCCATCAGTCATAAAAAACGAGCATGTTACAGTGGACAAATGCCGTTTCTGTGCGTAGTCATTGAACTGTGCGCAAACTGTTCTTGGGGTTAGATGGGAATTCAAGAAAAGAACAACCTTACACTTTGTGAAAAGCTAGAAATTGAAAAACGCAAAGCTATCTTCACTTACTCTTCTCTGCGTCCGAACTTCTACTTCCGGGCACGAGTTTTCTTGCTTCCTACTTTGAAGTCCAGAGCCACATGACTTTGAACAAACCGACCATCCGCTCCATGGCAGAAACTTGCAGCAGATTTTCGTGTTGCACGGTTGCGACTCCTTTTGCGTTCCTCCCTGAAGGCCTAAAGCTGATGCTGAAAAATATGAAACTGAAAGAACCGTCTTCTTTTGAAAAAGTAAGTCAATATTATACAAAAAGTGGATTCGACACGCTTACTTGTTTGAAAGCCAGAAACGTTCAGATTTGCTATGCATGTAAACACAAACACATCGTGCATGTAACCACAAAGCAGTTTTGACATTCAGAATAACAGAGTAGTTTATTCAGGCTGCCTTCACATCGTGTCTCGACGTACGACAGGAGTGGACCCGAACTCGGTAACGTTGTCCTCCTCCGCAAGGTTTATCACAAGCTGACCACGAAGAATACACTCCCCAACTTCCACGACTTCCGCAATCCCTGCTCTCATCCTAGAAAAACAATAATTAGCAAGTGAAGTGTTACCTGCGGCACGACAGGATGACTAAACGCTAATGAACTATTTACGATTCGCCCGCGCATACACATACACAAATACGTCGTGTAAATGTGTCAGGATGAAAACCTCCCCATGCACGAAAGCGCTCTGACCAAATAACCGTTGAAAGTGAAACTTAAATTGAGTAGTAAAATCGAACGCAAACCGTACAGTTTGCGCTTTCTTTTTACACGAGAAGCCAAATCACTTATGCATACATATATGAAACGATTTTGATAGCCTTGAATATCGGGCAAACAAGATTAAGCGAATTTCCCCTTTCGCATTCATTAAACAACAGAAATTTCAAAGCATTGAAAGACTGGTGAAGCAGTTTTAAACACCGCTGTGAAAGTACTTCATGTTGCGTTTCTGAAAGTCAAAATACCGTTTATCTGTCATAAAACTAGCATTGTTTAAAGTTGAATGGCAGGAATACGCTTGGTTTGGTATTGGCAGACATCGCAATTACCATTTTATGTGATATCCACTCAAGCTTGAATTACATTTCTGTCTGAAACTTGGCACATTTTTGTGAGGAGAAAACTTACGCGCAACTGTTTCGGGCTGTGTTGTTTTTAAAAGTACGTGTGTGTGCTACTCCTATCCAGAAGTCGTTCAAAGCGATTAAAAACTGCAGTATGGCATTGTGTATGTTAACAGATTTCATAACCTGAATTTTAGTGTTCCAGGCGTTTGTAGTCATTTTCTATGCAGCGTTTTCTAAAAAAATGAAACAGCAGGATAATTTGCTCTGGATATGCCTATACATTAAAGGTTGACAAATGTGTTTCAATCTTTGCAGTATAAATCTGTGTATACGTTTGGAATATACCGGTTATTCGTTGGTTTGTACGTAAAAATCGTAAGCTTGGTTTTGCAGCAACATAGTGCGTTTTGAGGTTTTACGATCTTGAAGTTTAGTGAGTAAACTCTCAGTGTGCGTGACTTCAGTTGACCTCTCTCAGTGTGTGCGTTAGCCTTTTTATTTAGCGTCTCCAAAAGAAATAATTTCATCTGGAGACCTCGTGTGACTCTTATTTAACGCAAGTCACCAATTGCATGTATGTTCGATGAACTCAATATAGTTATGCGATTGCATATAAACACAATTGTTTGATAGCAATAATTGACAAAGCACTTTCTGCAGCAGTTCAGATGTATCGAGTTTTTCAAACATTAACTGGATTGTTGTCGGAGAACCCATCTGAGATGTACAAAAATCTAAAATACAACGCATTGGTAGCACTAAAATAGAGTATTATATCAGGTCATTATCTTTCACAGATTGCTGTGACACACAGGCACGATTCGCATAGTATGATTCAGAATCAGATCCTGTTTTGAAATGTGGGGTTCGTAGCAATATTTTGCATCCACAGCGGTTTCGTTGGAGGGATAAAATCAGGAAACGAATGCTTTCAAGCAATCTGAAATTTACACTATCGCGTCCTTGAAGTAGCCTTTACGTAATTTTTACGCTGCTTATCCAGCACAGAAAGTCGATGCAGCCTTTTTTGCTTCACTAAAGATTAAACCTACTAAGCTTTGGATCCAAAGATTTTGATATGAAAATCTGATGTACCCAGGTTACAAGTCGTAGAGATTTTTATATTGACATGCTTTGTTTCAATGCTACTAGGCCTAGTTTTCGTCGGTGAAAAACTTAGGTCTTCTGTGCAGTCACACACAAGGTTTACGTTTTGCCAGACAAAGCTCCGATTTTTTGCAAACTCAAAAATTAACAAGAATTAACTGAACTACCCGCAACTGTCCCCTGCATTTGCCACTACTTCACGTTTGGCTACAGTTTCCCTAACTTTAACAAGACAAATGGAATTAACAAACAAGAAAATGTACATTTAATAGAAAAAAAAGTTCAAACAAGCTCACGAGAAGTTCAGAAATAAGATCTCATTCTTTCATGTTTTTCTTGCAATTGTAATATTTTTGTGAAGTTCAATTTAGTGTACAATTCGCTTCGAACAATTTTGCACAAAGCACAGCAAAATTCAGAACGTAACCATTTATGTAACTGTTTGCCCTTCTCAACTTCCTGTAAAGAATCGCCAGGAAAATGTATGTTTTGGGCAACATTCGAATCAAAGCTTTGCCATTGCGTTTTAAAAAACTGAAAGCTGAATTTAAACACATGTTGCTGGCCTTCCACTCTCTCAAACAGAACAAATTTTACATTCACAGAACGGGTGTGGAACCAACTGCCCACTTGGTGAAACATTCAACTGCAAGAGTCACATTATATCAGTTGTATAAATTCACTCCTCTTGTCTTCGAAAACGTTACATAGTTTAATGGCATCGATCAACAACACAGCTCCTTTCGTTTACTTCGTTTAATCAAAGAGAGATGATTTGCTTTTCACTGTTTTGTGACAGCTGTGTTCAATGTAAAAATTACAATTATTCAAACATTTTTTAACGTTGATGACTGGGGGCATATCCTGCACTGCGGAGTAAACTTTCCACTTACATTTCGTTGACCTGTGCACAGCTGAAGTCGATATCTACTCTGCTTTCCTCCCAAACAGCTTGATGAACACGCGCTCCAACCAGACCACTTTGCAAAATCGCCTGCAACAAAGAAAATACAAAGTGACTTTGCATCCTTAAAGGGTTAATGAAGCCTCGCTTTCCAGGACTGATAAACTTAATTTACAGATTCCAGGTTGTACTGGATTTGCCAAAGTCCGTGTTTCTGTTGCCTTCGGAAATTGAGAAAGTTTTCAAAAATAACCCAAACAAACTTTGCGATATAAACAATATCTGTTGCAAAACAAAAATCCTTGTGTTCAGTCGTGGCAACGTGTCTGCATTGCAATGTAAGCCAGGAATGGGGGACCTATTTACTATCACGGGCCGCATGAATTGTGCATTATCGCTGGCGGGGCGCAAAATCAATTAGTTTTATCTTAAAATTATATTTCTATCTATGAGGAAGAGTGATTGCTCTTGACTTACTATCTAAGTACCTGCTCATTACGGAGCTTCGGTTTGACGCGATGGTTTGCTCTAACGTAGGTAACGAAAATTCTGATGCGGGCCGTATAAAATGTTAACGCGGGCCGCAGGTTGCTCACCCCTGATGTAACAATCAAAAGCAGAACAAGTTGTCTCGAAATATGAAAATGTTTTAAAGATAAAAATTTAGGGAAATATTAGGACTATTACTATATTTGGATTGTGTCTTTTACTACGCATTACCAGCTGTGGGTAAGCATTGCTGAATATTCCAATATGGAGTTATCCTGACGTTCAACAGAACAATAATTCTGTTTATAGGATGGCGTCAAAACTATTTATGGAAATATTGATACGTGCGAACCGTTTGCGCCTTGATTGATGTGGGAGCCAAGAAGTTAATTCATCAAATTTGCGAAAGTTGTGACTCTTATCGACGTTTCTTGCGTTTTCGGAGAATCACAGAGATCACGAAAAACACAAAAACAACTGGAATGCACTGTTTAAAATATCATTTCTGACGAAAACAACTGACGCAAAAAGTTTCTTATCATGTCTTAAACGGAACGCTCAATACTGGTATTTCATAAAATTACCTCCATTCCCGCACGCTTCTGTTTCTGTTTGGTATTGTCCACTGCAAGAGTGGATCTTTCTACGGCTCCGAATGCCTTTACAGCTACCCGAGCACGGCCCCCATGCTCCCCACTCCCCGAACCCCCCTGGACCACCACATTCGCGGTGTTCCCTTTCCTCCTTGTTGGTACACACGTGGTTTCGAGTGCGAACCATCTTCCCACCAGGACAAGTCGCACTGCAGGATCCGAAACCTGACCTGAAAAAACACACATTGGAAAGTGCAAGAAAATCTTTAGACAAACAAGACTGATCCAGCTAATCCAGGTGGGAGTAAATTGGAATTTCCTCCTCCAAGGTGACCATTCTTCCCCTTGAAGTAGCTCCCGTATTGAATAACTATACGGCCTGTTTTGATTAAAATTCATGAAGCATGCAAATCGGGCCAGTCTATGCAAATTTTCAGTGTAGAAAGCTGGAAAAACAAGGTGATATCGAAGTTTTGTGGTAAACACCTGATAGCGAAAAATTTTTATTTTCTTTACTTTGTTTTTTCACGTTCAAAAACAAATTTCTAGTGAATTAAGCACCACGTCTGTGCCTTCCACTGCAAGAAATTTAGACTTGTATATTTTTTACTTCTTTCTGAGAAGAGTTCAAAGAGGAAAGTTGTAAAACACACACTTTTATCTATCTCCTTTGCATCATCATATCTCGGAAATTCTGGCAAAAGCAAAGCACTTAGTTTTCATTTATTATGTGCAAAACTTTAAATGTTTCAAGCAATTTAAAATAATTGGGAGATCGTTCATTGATAGTAAGAGTAATTATCCACTACTTTTGCACTGATTTTTCGTAAAATGCTTTGCTACACTGCCATTAGGTTTGCCACCATTTGCTGTTAAAACTTCCTCAAAAAGTTGTAGCTTTCATAACCCTTAACTAAGACAACCTACATGGAAACCAATATCAATTTTCGCTCAGATGTTTGTGTAAGACCAGGTTTGGTCGAACTACGACTCGCCACAGGTTTCCATGTGGCCCTGCTGTGACCCTGCCGAGATCAAGTTATAAATTCAACGCTTTGGAGACAAGAGGAAAATATACAGACTTGACGTGCCAGAACCACAATAAACGTGGTTTTACCTTCACATTAAATGAAGTTCCGGTGATCGAATTAAAAGTCACTGCGTTGACGTATTTTCCATTGAAATTGGAACTGAAATTTCATGTTAATCCGGTGTAGTAAAGGAGTTTACCTCGAAGATGTAGAATTGTTTCAACTTTCGGTACCGAAACGTTTATAAGAAAGCTGAGAGGACCTGCATATTCGAGGCCGAGATTCAAGACTCGAAAACTTGTCAGCTGCATAATCAACATTGGTGCCTGCCGCCGTCCGTAATGCTTGAGAAACGAACCCAATTTGAATGATTTTTGTATTGAAGCCTCGGTCTTTGTGTGACCAGGTCCACTGTCAAATTTCAAGTTTATGTCTTTATATTGGTGTTTTTTGGGCTCCTGAAAATCTACGTTTAATCGTATGTTTCTAAGCTGAAGCAGGTTAGGCCACCCCTGGCCTAGGTATTGCTTTTAGCAGTTATTTCAAATAAGAACGCACTATATCGGCAAATTATCGAACTATTAACGTGGTTCAAATTCCGTATCAATGTTACACAATTTGAAAAGTTAAATTTTACACTTCTGCAAGTACAAGATTTTACGCCAGATGCCAAAAACTAAATTAAGTTAAAGTTTCATATTTGAATTAGCACTACTGCCTTGCAAATAACACGGACAAGCACTCCGGTTTGTAAAAGCTTAATATCCGGTAGGAAAAGATCGTCAAACTTTTACTACGTCTCAGCTTTCTCGAAATCATTCATGAGATCTTTTAAACGTTCCAGGTACTTGTTCAAATCCAGCACCACAAAGCATGAGCTCAGGGCGTGGTGTTAATGGCCACAATCGTTTCAAAATGTCGTTCCCGACACTCCCTACCATCCTGTATAACCATTAGCGTCTCCGCAGGGTCTCTGTTGGACTTCCGCGTTTGCCTCGCATGAATGGTAACGTTGTCTTGATTGACTTCCTCCAGGGCAAGACTGGCTGCAAGCTCCCCAGAGAGACCAGTCGCCATAGTTGCCAGATCCTAATTTTATAAGAAAATCTTGACAAAGCACACATGCCAGGGTTCTGATAAACATGCGTGGCTTTTACTTGAACGATGCAAAGTCAAGTAAACTAAACGTTTGCTAGGAAAGGTATGGGAAAGATTTTCGTTCGATCTCATAATTTTTGTGAAAACAGCTTGCTTCACATGGCAGAGCGTGTTTGCAACAATTCAAAGTGAAGCAAGCAACGGGATGTTCAAACAAGTTTTTCTCAAAAATTCCATCGCATCTACAGTTGATATCATTGTGTTTTAAATAACACGTTGATTAACACGTTAAACAACACACCAACACCTTAAATTACTAGCTCCTCGCTTACAACAGACTGTTTCACGATTTTTCGGAAATCAGATTTCACGATCTTTCGGAAATCAGATCATTTTAGTTTAGAACTTCAACGAGACCTTCAAGCAATGCGAGACCACAGAATATTTGCATGTGAGTGGAAAAGTTGTTTTAAGCTGATCAGAAATTGTTCTTTAGCAGGTTTGCAAGTGTCAATGAATATTTCCTATGTGGCCTCACTATTTCTTTAGATACTTGTAGTTACTGATTTGAAAGCGTTTATGGAAAATTTCTTCACATGAAATTTATGAAAAAGCACTTTTTAATGAAAAAAAAACACTTTTTATTTTTTATAAAAAAACGCCTCACTTTCCACAACCCTTACCCATGTTGCACGGCTGGGTTTGTATCTCATCAGGAATATCATCACATATATCGGATCTGTGTCGAGTCATCTTTCCCTATTTAATAGAAACAAACGTGGATTTTAACATGATTCAATTTTTGCTGTTGTCCACACAACGACTTTTTAACATTGTGCAGATTTGTTGGTGTTTAGAACTTCAAAAAACAGATAAACATCCAAGTCCTATAGCCAGGTTTGCGCGAGCAAAATACATTTTTAGGTGGGCAAAATTTTTGTTTTTACTACAGGTTTAAACCAAGTTTTGTGGACGCAACAAAATTGAGGGGCACTGCTCCCAAATGCCCCCCGCGGCTACGGGCCTGCAAACATCAAGTACATTGCACGCTTTCCCAGAAACAACGAAATTTCGCAACTTATTAGATTTCAAATTAATGGTATTCAGGAAGGTTCTGATGACTGCAGTCGATTAATTGTCGATGCGACGAACGAATAACCAAGCAGTTCTAATTGACTGATCAGCAACACAGAACGAGCAACAGCAGTTGTGATGAAACAACTGAGTGGGAACAAATTCTCAGACGCAGTGTGAGAAGAAATNAAGCTCGTTGNTCGCGCGCTGATGGTAAATAGCAAATTATTCTAAGAGCCCACATCACCAAAGCTTTATCGTCTAATGTGATCAAACGTGTTCTAAAGTAGACTTGTAAATCGGCGACTTGGCGTATAAAGAGTTTTTTTCATGCAGCGTTATGATGCCAAAAACGAATCAAAAGTCGTCCTGTTCACGATGGTGCGTTTCTTGCATTCCTCCATGTAGGAAATTTCCCAAAAAATTACGAAATGCACTGTAAAACATTTTTCCTAACAACGAGAAATCATCTCTGTTCATTTCCCAACAAAGTAAAAGACGATGTTCCCCCAACACCAGTGCCTTCATCAGTGAAGGATTTAGGGAGCGCGGGGCCCTAGGCCATCTCAGTTTTTGGGGCCCCAAGCAAGTGTGACCTATTTGGCCGTTGTCTGAAAAGCGTGAACGTATACCTCTCTTATGTGTGGTCAGAACCGTCGCCAAAAAGTATTCAATAGGGGGGGCTTTGCGATTCTGCGGGGGGGCTTTGGGT
>JGI24021J15306_10006594_pt1 | contig 14010 bp, 10 predicted proteins | sample Ectturendosymbi1_FD_15306 | JGI IMG/M metagenome (IMG submission 15306) | reverse complement strand
TAAGCATGCAGAGTAGTTAATTGTATGTACGCCGAAGATTTTTAGCAGAAAAAGCAGAAGTGAAACGATGTGAAAACTTGCTGTATTTTTCGTAGTGGCAGATAATGGTGATGCTATCATTTCAAGATTTGGTGATAACCACGGCTCTTAAAACAATCCGTCTTTTTTACCGTTTTTTGTACTGTAATGCAAAGTGCTTTCAAATCTTTAGGGGTGATTCGCTGGCAAACACCACTTTGCAGAACCACAAGCAGCTCTGTTTAACCTCAGAATTTGCAACTCTTTGACATTGGAAGTCAATGAAGAATCAGTAATCAGCAAAAAATCATTTTACCACAAGGGCATTACTGCAAAACACATGCATTCATTTCTTGAGACAGCACTTCGTTTGTGTACGTGTATCATAACATGTATAAATCTCTGACAATTTGAGAACTTGAGAACTATATGGTGATAAAACACTTTTCTTTTTGGAAACCATTTTTGCTACAGACTGGGCACGTCGACCATTTGTCCACTGTACTGCTTGCTGCAGACAGTGGTATAAGCTGGGTGAGTATTCCAAAAGTTTTGAGATATGTCTGACTTGATTGAAACTGGGATTTGAAGCACGATGGAGTTTTTCAAATACTAAGAAATGACCGTCATAAACGACTTTCACACAGTGAAACATCTTTTTCATGGCCCATCTGTGACGTCACCAGAGGAAGTTTGGTTGCGCCGGACTCCCATTTAGAATTGGTGCCTTCCATTAGTTGTTTAGAATTTAAGTATAAAAATGAATTTTTTTGTGTAACTTGCAGATTAAATGGCTAAAGCTTTTGGGATTTTAATGCAGTTCGACATATTTTGGTAATCGGAGCTAGTGACAAGCTTTTCTCAGTCATTCGCTGAATATTGGAAACGAGTTCAGGGAAAAATCACGTTAGAAAGTTTACTTCTTCTTTTGGTTTTTCCTACAGGTTTTCTTTCGTTTCAAGAGTTGTAACCGCATTGATGCATCTGATCCTTTTTTGCAAATTGGAAGTAAAAGCACTGTCACGTGTCTCGCTACCTGTCCTAAACTTGAAATCGGATCATCGACCCGGACCAGTTGAGCAACATGCTTTTTTGGTTGGTGTTTCATTTCAATCCAAAACCGTTAAGTGTAGTTTGGTTTGAAACAAATAAGTTTATTGCAGTTTATTTTTGAGATTTACTAGCACGTTAGTGTAAAACATCTTCAACAGCACGAGTGCCTTTCAGTATCAAAGCATAATAATGTTAGAAACAACCTGCCCCCAAGCAACGCATTGAAGAGCGCAATTAACGTGTGTATTTTACGCAACAAGCGAACTTCGTTTTGCCGTTGCGTGTTTATCCTCAACAGCATCGCGTTTTGCGAGAGTCGCCAGCTGGGCGGAAACTGAACTTTATTTTGCTCCCTATCGTCACCTAACGACTAAGATTTTTGTTGGTTCACAGATTATCACACATGCGTGATGTGTAGCCACAGATTTTGTTTATCTGGAAGAATTTTTTTTGAGAAACTATGAATTGTCTTTTAAAATTCGTGTAGGGAAACGTAGTATCCTTCTGCTTAGTTGTGTAATTGTTGTGCACTGCTTGGTCTTTTTTACAGTTGCCAAGTGGTTGCATGACTGGAAATTTGCATGACGTAACCAGTCGGCGTCATTTTCTCCTGAACCCTGAACTCTCCACCACTAGATGTGATTCCTTTGTTGAACGTTGCGCTGATCTCACCATAAACAAGTGAAGACAATGAAAGTTTGACGTAGCGCAAGCATTTACCCAGCACTCACCATTGAATAGATTAGAACATTTGTTCTATGCAGTGATTCACCGTTAACATGTTGCTTAAATCCACGCCCATATCACACATTACACTTCCTAACACTACAAAATACAATTTTGAGGTAAAGCACGGTTGTGACGTGGTTATGAAGTTTCGATTGATCCATTAGAAATAATTATCTTCGTTTGAAGCAGCGAAGAGTTGCATGAGTGAGCTGAGACAATTCTATATATCTCAGTGATCTAAACAACCATGGACGTCGGAGGGACTTTTTCCAGGGAGGGCACTGAGGGCCAAAATTTTTACAGGGGGGCCAAAAGTGGTGAAATTTGATTTTCCCATTCAAAACTAAGAAAACAACCTTTGTTTTCTAAAAATTTCAAAATTCTTAGGGGACCAAGACCCCTCCTGCCCCCCTTCCGACGCCCATGTAAACAACATTAAAAGTGTGTAAAATCTCAACCTGCTCAAACGAACTAGCTGGATGTCCAAACTGTAAATATAATGAACGTTACGATTACAGCGGAATCCACAAAGAAGTTGCCGCTACAATTTACTCTTAAATCTGAGCTTGTAATCACCATGGTTGCTGCGCTAGATGGCGCAGTTGAGGTGCGTCCTGACAAGGCCTTCTAGGATGAACTGCTGGGAGGCCTTCGTCCTGATGCGACAAACTTGTGGTAAGTCATGGAGACGCTACGAGCAAAACCCCATTCTACAAAATCAATTGCATTTGCTGATCACGCACAATTTAGATATAGAGGGGTGATGAACCTGCGGCCCGTGTGGCCATTTAATGTGGACCGCGTCAGACATTTCATTGCACATTAAAAGTGATAAACGGGATTGGTTAACTAGATGACCGCCATGGTCCTTCACCAATCTTATGTGACACTTCAGTGCTTTTTGTTTACATTAATGAGTTATTTTGTCATTGTGTTTTCATTTATTCTGATTTTTTATTCTGATTTCCACTTACAATTGATTTCCTTATTGAGCGATAGGTCTCTGTACTGTTTTTGTTTAATAGTTGAGTCATATGAAACAATAAATCAAAAAACAATTATGTCAAAACGAAAATCGAACATAAGCAGATACTGAGACAATGAGCCAACAGAAGTTTCTTTTGCTCTTTTCTATAGTTTTCCCTCCTTATTCTCCTAAAAGTAAAAAAAACACTGCGTGTACTTCGTTGTATATTTTTGTCATAAGAAAAAATCAGCATCTTTGCGGTCCTCTCGTGGTATTTCACAATTCATGCGGCCCGTGATAGTAAATTGGCATCTATCCTTCATTTTGAACTTTAACATGAATCAACCCACGAAGTCGTTGCAATCGGCGCCAAGCTAAAGATATTTTGTCAATAATAAAAAAATAATTATTTACAAAAACACTTGTTGATTTAGCAGAATGTAGCATATCCCGAAACAACCACATTACGTAAGATGCCCGGCCCTCGAACTGTTGTGTAATACCTTATGTGGCTCTCAGACAAGAACGTTTGGAAACCCTGGTCCAGAGCATATATTGATGGTGACACGTGCTGCGTTCGCCGGTTCGAGCACTCGGTGGGTTGACATCAGAGGTGGCCGGAGTCACTTTTTCAGANTCCGACTCCGCTCCTGTTCTAAAATTTTTGCATCCGCGTCCGGATCCAGGTCCGGCTATTCTTCAAATATGGGAATCCGACTCCTGTTCAGACTCCGGCTACAATCATCCATCTAACCGTAATTTACCCCTGTTTTTACCTAAGAAATGACCGCACAGACTCCTGCTGCTGCCGAAATGGAAAAGTGACTCCGGATCCGGGTCCGGTATTTCATAAATATTTGACTCCGGATCCGGGTCCTAAAGAAAAACGCAGAATCTTGCCGGAGTCGACTCCGGTAATCCGGATCCGGTCCCATCTCTGGTTGACATGCGGCCCGTGATATGCCGCCTGTGAAGTCAGGCAGCTCAAAATCGCCACTTTGCGACCAGTGGACACAGCGCAGTTTTCGAAATCTGAGCTCCACTGATTCGACAACAAAGGAGTTAGTAAGGTATTTCTGAATATCTGTACGGTTAAATTAGAGAGAAAGAGGTATAAGTCAGAGATGTAGAGGATCCGTAGTTTCGGAGTTAACTCCAGCCGGAGTCCCATATTTTTCTTGAAACTGGATGGGACCCGGAGTCACTTTTTGCAATAAAAATCGTATCCGGAGTTCAATAAATGAAAGAAGGAAGCAGTTTCAGGATTTATTGCGACTTGCTAGGTGCAACGGTCTCTCCGCATTTGATTTGCTACGCACAGAGCAACAGCTTTGTTTGACTGACTGTCGCGTGTCGCTTGTTGTTAACTTTGACCCATGCAATGGAAGTCGTGGTCAGTTGCGCTGTGGTCGCTTGCTGGTATAGGCGCTTTAGCTAAATTTTGATAAGCAGTCAAGCAGTGAATCAACACGGAGTTATAGAATCCGCTCGTACAGGATAGCATCGTGAAGTGGGACTTGCATTTGCACGTACAGGGTGCCGACTTGTTTAAGTGGCTTTGCACAAAACTGCTGTTTAATTTCATTGGTTTGAATTATTTCAACATGGATATTTAGACCTGTTTGCAGGCAAAATTTTTGCCCAAATAAATTAATAAGCAAAATGCGAGGTTTAGAAATTTATTAAATTACTTTTTCATAGAGACAAAGAGAAGTACACTCGCTACATTCAACGTATTTCATGCTGATCGTAACATTTTCTGGAAATATAACTTAAAATCTTCCAATACCTGCGTTTTTTTCACAAGCCATTATATAAGTTTGACTGATGTGAAACCCAGGATGCTATAAGCTTGTTTATTCCCTAACAAAAGTACTTCGTTGTGGTAGAAGTAAAAACAGTGCTGAGTTGCACTTTTTTTCATTCAGCTACAATGTCATCAGAGACAGTAAAGTGTCAATTTCCATTGCAGATACATTGGCCTCAGTTCAGTTTCGTTTATACTTGTTTTCGTACACCTTCCGTAGTGTCACGAGACGTCTGCGGGCACCCATCTCCACTTTCTTGCGCCGCAGGCAAAGCGGCTGCTTTCGCAGTGAATGCTGCACTGGTGGCGAGTCAGTGGCAGCGCCGCGCGTGAACTGTTGCCTTGCACCCACCCATTAACGCCTAGCACGAGACTGGACAGCAGGACAGGTCGCAAGTCCCGTTTTCCAAATCTTCGGTATGACCCGACAGTGAATTGAACCCGTCCAACCAGTCTGCTGGCGCGTGCCTGCTACGTTCAGCTTATGACTCAAAATTTTTGCGAACTAAACTTTTACTAACACGTAGGGGATTTTTCACAAACAAATTTCAGAGTCAGGCATGAGTCGGAGTATTATATCTGAATGATCTGACGTAGGTACGGGTGTCGGATTCTGATAAATGATCTGTACAGGAGTGAAAACGGAGGAAATTTTTTCAGACTGCTGATATCTCTGCTATAGGTTAGGAGTGAAGGAGAAAAGGCGTGCTTGCCAGAACTTCTAAGTGCTGCGCTTTCAATACAGTTGCAATATTACTACGGACTGGGCGTTAGTTTTTATCACAGAAAAACGTCAATACGCACTGGTTGTATTTCACGCTTTACGGTCTAGCGAATTTTTCCGTGTGGAAAATACACGACAAACTCTACACCACCCAATTTACCTCCAGCAAGGCCCAATATTCTCTGCATTGAATGTACCAATAAAGATCCTGACGTTAAACGCAACTGGACCACAATAGTAACAAGTCTAAAAAATATCGGAAAAGCACAGAAATGTCTTCTATGACTATACTTCGTAGACTTCGTATAAAACTCTAATCCAGGGGTTCTTAACCGGTGGGAAATTTCCCACTGGTGGGAAATTTCATCCATGCAGTGGGAAATTCTGTCTGATTTGGTGCAGTGAGAAATTGTTTTACTCCAATACTTAAGGAAGGAAATCTAAATATTAAGTCACAAACTTATTTTTTAAAGAAACATCTACTTCTCAACTAGTGCATTTTTTGCAATTATAGCGTTTTTAGCGTTCAACAATGTTCAAAAGTCACAATCAAATAACGACCGTTGTTCTTTAAAGGTAGCCACGGTTGCTATAGGTAGGTAGTTGGGTTAAGCGTACTGCGTAGCGTAAGTACGAACGACATGTAAAAAAGCTGACTTCAATTTATCAACAAGGTTGAATCGAAATTATACTTTGCTGAAGATGAGGTGATGTTATGTTGTAACAAGTTAGATTAAATTTTTTTGCCGTGAAACATGACAACCTGCTTCTTAACGAATCATTATTTTCCGAAGGCATCTAGTGTAGTGCAAAATGTCGGTTGCGAAGGCTAAAAAATACAAGGAAGACTGCATCAGATATGGCGTTGCTTGCCTCCAGAAAGATGGAGAATATATCCCACAAGGGTATGTTGTACATGAAAACACTGGCTAACAACTGTTTGAAACCATTCCAACTCAAGCAGCATTTGAATAACGCTCACAAGGAGCAACCTAGAAAAATCGATTGAGCAGGCTACTTTACAGTAAGTCTATAGAAGGTTGTCCCAAACGTGTCAGTCTGGATGCAGGACGTGCATTTAACCAAGTAAATTGTCCGTTGAGGCATCCTATGTGGTTGCACTTAGCATTGCTAAAGCGAAAAAGTCATGAGACTTTGTAGAACTCGTGCAACCATGCCTCTAAAAATGAGCACTTTACTTTTCTGTTTGATGCGATATGATGTAAATGAGTGAAATCCTTGAGTGAAACCCATGTGTAGATCCTTTTAATTGTTATATCTATTATGCGAAACCTATATACCACCGAGCTAATAGCTACTATGAGTATTGGCTAAATAGCGCTCCGTAAAACATCGTCACTAAAAATATCAGGAGGGAAATTCGAACTTAGTGATTGGCCTTAGTGGGAAACTAGACCGAAAAGGAAGAACCGCTGCTCTAATCTTATCACAAATGAGTTATACATGTCATGTCAAACAACTCCTGCTCATGAAAACTTTCTGGAAAACATCAGCACGACGATATTCAATTTTTTATTGCACTCTCGTTAAATGGAACTGATGAACTGATCAGAAAAAAAATGAAAATTTGAAAATTGGAAGAATTCGCATGACCGACAGAATTAAGATCAAAGTTTACCAGACTTATGAACATACGGAAGTTGTTTGTCAACAATGTCTCGCTCTAGTTAGGGAAATTTGGTCTACTTACAACCTTGACAACAAAATGAGAAATTTACCAAAAAACGCCACTTCGCTTACCAAATGAACTTTAACCTAATGAGATACGGTCTAATATCTATAACACATATTTGGGAATATTAAAATTATACTTTCCGTGGAACCGAAAAAGGTTTCTCAAACGGCCGTATACCGCAACCTGAATAGTGCAAACAATACAGAAAACCAGCCTGTTGATTTGATGCAATATACTTGTCATAAGAAAAGCCTGTGCCATCGCTTTTGATAATAGGAACGTGACATTTCATGCAGAATTGCCCGAAAAGGTTACTAATGGGGAGAGTTTAATAGAAACAGACCGATGAACAATCTTCCAACATGACAAATCCATACTCCGTATTATCATTAATCCATACTGCGTATTATAATTAGCCGGCACGTTAACCAATACTGCTTTCACAAAATATGAGATAGTTCGTGGAAGAAGATCGTCGAACAAATACCCCACTTCACCTAAATTAAAAATTGTTTTGTTTATAAATGTCAAAGTTAAATATTGTTTATGCAAATGTTGCTTAAAACACTTGCAAAACTGGCACTTGATGCCAAACGCGAATGTACTTTTCATAAGATATAGTTAAGTTTCGGTACACTTGCTTGTGTACTTCTTTCGGAGTGTCAGTCCAGTGGTGAACGGCGCCCAACTCCGCTTACTCGCATCATGGGCCATGCGGCTACCTTTGCAGTGAATGCTGCATTCATGGCAGCACAGCGCGTGAACCTTTCTCTTGCAACCTCCGAGTACGAGGCTGGCACAGGCGGCAAGTACCGTTCTTCAGGTCGACGGTCTGACCCGACCAGGAATCTTGCCAGCTTTGTTGGCGCCTGCTCAACCAACTTTGTTTTATTTACGTGAACATTAGTTTTTAACATTTTTTTACAAAACTTTAAAAATTTTACTCATTCTTAAATACGTAAAAGCATTTTTGCGTTGCTACACAATTTACCAGTTATTTCTGAAGATTAAATCGTCGTGTACACATGCCAAGCGCAGCTACAGCTCAAACGGCTAAGGCATTAAAAGCAACAGCACAGTGGCGTGGCCAATGTGAAGCCTTGCAAGGTCAGTCCGGAAGCTGACCGTCTGCCAGTCAGTTTCAAACTTCGAAACCTACATTAAATTGCTCAGCTGGCAGGGAACCAGCTCGCAACGGTTTCATGGAAATGGAAAGCATTGCTTGTTTAGTGCTTTCCAACAACTTTCCAAGCTTTTTGATACTGCGTTTTGGCTGACGTTAATATAATCTCACACATTTAAAAGGTTTGAAAACATACTAAAAACGACGAAAATTCACGTGTGAAATCTCGTGAACTGCCCTGTTGCTTCCGTAACAGACGCAACGACAGACCTTCAATTCAAATTGTCAAATTTCTTAACCTCACATAGTGAAATATAGTTCATCAACAAAATCTATTGGCAAATTAAAACATAACTGAGAAATCCCTGTTATGGAATACACGAGGAATATAGAAACAAATATAAGAGAACGAAATATAAGATGTTACCGATTCGGAACAGCGAGATAAGCTTAAAACTTCTACAAAGTTCATTCATGTTAACAATGTTGCATATTGCTTTTTTGTTTGACATGCATATCTCGTTTAGAATCGATGCACCATCTGTGAATTACGCCGAAAGAAATCTGAGTCACAGTACAGGGATGGATCCAGCCAGTAAAGGTAGGGACAATTTTAGTAACATTTAGTGGTCAAGTTCCACAACAGCTTCGCTACTGTAAGAGAGATGAAGTATAGGCCTACTCCACAACACTGCTGTGACAAAACAATTGAAGACAAAATTGCCATATATCGCGAATGTAGTTTTCCAAATTGTACAAAATTATGGCGATCGCCCCAATCGCCCCCCATTGGATCCGGCCCTGTAACAGTACATGTACTTGTGCGGACTGTAGAGCGTGAAATACATCATGTGCATATTGACACTTTTTGCGATAATCCGTAGAAATATTGCATTTATCGATACCAACCTCAAAGTATGAATTTTTACTTACGTTCAAACATGAACTGCGTACTGTACTCATTTTCATTGCGAGGACAATCTTGTTTTTTGCTGTTCATTAAAAAGCAGATAAAACAAATGATGTAAAAATGCGACGTGATGCACTAACCTGTGTAAATTGTTGTTCTTTATCATTAAAAAAATGCCAAACTACCAATATTGCTTCTATTGATATCAATGTTATGTTATACGTTTTATGTTGATGGCAATATTCCATTTCGTGCTATTGTGATATTCTAAAGTTGTTTCAAGACCACTTTCAGCTTAAACTACATACTACAACGACATATCGCCGGAAAACCTTGAAATACTTGATATAGAATGAAATATAGCTGCTTCAAATGTAGGCCCTGTAATAGGTAGACATTAGACATGCACATGATAGAATGTACTTCGTATTAGTAGTTCCGCCAGAGTCCCATAGGATGGAACAGTCACAAGTTGCCATGGGATGGGACAGAAAAAATGTCCCAAGTCCTGGATATTACTTTTATGACAAAAATCGGATACCCAATTAACGCTTCTCTGCTGAGCTTTCCTGTCGATTTTTGTCAAATTCAAGTTTTTCGCATGTTTCTATATAAAAACATGGACCTTCACGTGGAGCTCAAACACCACCTTTTTTCCCATTGTTTTCGACGAAACGAGTTGGCTGAATGTCTGGGGTCGAAAATAAAACGCAGCGATAACCAGGCTGACACAGGTCCGTAGCCAGGTTTTAAGGTTTTGGGGCCAAAACATATTTTAGGGGGGGCAAAACTTTTGTTTTTGTTATATGTTTAAAACAATTTTTCAGGGTATAACAAAATTTGGGGGACAAAAAGAGCGGGTACACTTTTCACCCCGTGGCTACGGGCCTGGGAAAGCACAGTCTTAAGTAATGATATCACTTGTGTAGGGTCAAGAAATCAAGACCAAATTTTTGAGGTATGGCAGCGAGCACAACCACATCAACCAATACGTGAAACGTTGGATGTGCACGAAAAGTTTTGACTTGACGTCTGTATAAAACATGACCGGAATTTTTGTCGTTGCTGTCTGAGGCCGTTTTTAAAGGGCTTATGTCAAAGCTCTCCTTGCCTGTAAATGCTCATTTTAATATCATCATTAGAAATTTTTGTTTAACAAAAGACGATCGAAAGTGGTGTCTGCGCATGTAATATTTATTTTGCTAAAAGAACTTTGCGTCAGAGTTTCAAATGTCAAAGCGAACAGCAAGATGGAATCGAAACTACATCGAAATTAGACCAAACCGAGAAGTTTCTCTGTGATTTCTCAGATGTTTAGGGAAAATGGTATGGAATGAAAACTTACAAGTTGTGCCAAAATCGATTAGCTATACGACTAACGAAGCATTGACATTCAACTACCTATATCCGTATTGAAAACATCGCAGATTATTTACTTGGCCTGGCTGGAATTTCAACCCTTTTTCTGCAAATATTGTTAATTATGCAAAGATTGACTTACTGATGCATTTGGCAAAGTGTACCCTGCAGTAAGCGACAATACACTGCCCGCAGCAGGTGGAGAAGTTCAAATACCTGGGGGTGATATTCATGAGAGATGGAAGGAAGGCAAAACATATATTGACACACAGTTGATAAAGCAAACGCACCATTGTCTGAGCTTCATCGTTCCGTGGGCACAAAACGGGAGCTTTCAAGGCAGATAATCATCGTTCAGTTTTCATATCGGTCTTTGTGCCGATCCTCACCTATGGTAACAAGAGTGCTACTACAAGTACAAGCGTTAGGACCTTTACAAACAGCTTACGTCGTAACGCGACACGAGAAAGTGAGCAACTGTGAAGTTTGTAAAGCATCGCCACTTCTCTGAATAGAGCAGGGGTGGCCAACCCGCGGCTCTTTACCCGGTTTCAGGCGGCTCTTACGTAATTACCAGAAGTTCCACTAAGTAACATGCATAACAATAAACGGCTTGTGAAGTTCTGCCATTATCATATTGGAGTGTGATATTTACAATAAATCTAGCTGAGCAAAGGTATGTATGTGAGTGAGGAAAAGATGGGGTGATGTTCATGCGTGGCCATGTGTATGACATGGCTCTTTGCGGTAACACAGTAAAGAAATGTGACTCTTGGTCTCTGACTGGTTGGCGACTCCTGGAATAGAGTGATCCCAGGTGTGATGGTTGGACCACGTGACCAGAATGTTGCAAGAAAAGTTGGCGAGGTGAGTGCTATTGGCTAATGTACACGCACGGTGACGTCTCCAGCGTCTGCAGACGCTGGCCAAGGACGTGTGGGATGATGCGATTACATATCCGGCCTAGCTTGGGGCGCGTCTTGTGGAACCGGAAGAACAGTCACAGGTCGCGGAAAAACATGAGAGGTTCCGAGCTCACCAAGGGATTCTATCCAGCACCGTCGCCAGGAAGTCTTCACTAGAGGGGCTTTACGTTCGTGTGGGGGGGCTTTGCGTTTGTGCCCGGCGGGATTGAAATTGAAAAGTTGATGAAACCTCCAATGATTTATAGTGTTTCATATTTCGATTTGGGGGGGCTTAGTACTTTGTTTGTGGGTGCTAAGCCCATCAAACACCTCCCGTGGCGACGGGACTGATTCTATCCCCGCTTTCCTCCTAACGGGAGGTGCAGGTAAAATGAGAAAAATTAATGATTGACTAAATGATTTTCGCCATACTATCTTTGCTGATGTAACAGGTCGACATCAAGGTCATTGCAGTCAATTACGCGAAAAGGAGATCCTTTGTTAAAAGAAATTGCACGAGCCAGGTATCTGCAAGAGTCAAATGGTGTCGCCAGAACTTCACAGTCTTGCAAAAGACCTGCTTGAAAATTGCCTGAAATTTATCTCAAAGGATTGCCCTTAAAGGACCTTTCGGGGTATTTTGAAAATTCATAGTTTGATTCTAAATATTTGCAGCGAAATTAATTGCATCAAATCTTTTTTATTTTGTCTGTAAACTTTTATTTTTGCAAGCAACATGAAAGTAACAAACGATAAAACTGCGTGAAGTACAATAGGAAACAAATCTATTCGTGTTATGATTGAAATTAGCAAAAATAAGAATGATTGCGGCAAATTTTTCAAAGGTAAAGCAATAAATAGGATGGTAGCTACTTGCACGCACAGCGAAATAAACGTTCGAAGAAATAATCTTGGACTGCGAGCGAAATAGTTAAAAAAACAAGGGAAACAAGTGAAAAATGCAAAGCTGTTGTGATTATGTACGGAAAAGTATTACAGGAACGTAAATTACGTTTTAATGCTGCTTGGAAAAAACTGATCGAAACGCTACTTGTACACAGCAAACTAATCAATCGGACGGCATTAGGTGCACTGAACTGCCGCCGTAGGTATTACGTNTCAACGCTGCAAGTAAAACGTCATCTCAGAGATTTATCAAAGTGACAACATTGTCAGTGTTTCCAAGAGGTTGTAATTAGGTTATTGTTGCTTCGTTGACTAAGAGCTGACACAATGGCGTAAGAGAGTGCGGACAAAGCAATTACAAAAACCACAGTGCAGTAAATAAAGAAATAATATTTATTCAATACAAAACGCTCAACTCGAGCATCACAACACAACGCAGCAGAGTTGTAAACGAGCCTGATTTAAAAGCCCTAACCCGGCCCGAGTCCAAACTTGCAAGCCCGAACCCGGCCGGGACCTGAATTTATTTTTGAAGCCCGATTTAAACCCAAAAATCAAATTTACCAAGTGAATCAAGATATTCGCTACTGCAGGGTATTGGTGGCGTAGCTGCCGTAGCAAATTAAACGTGACTAAATAATTTGCAATTAATCATTTTTTATTGAAGATTTTATCAGCTCGATTGCTTCAGCAGTAACTGGCGACAAAAGTGTCCGTCGTTTACAGAGAATTTTGTATGCAGGCCCGAAATCGGCACGAAATATATTGAAAAACGTAAGCTCGAACCCGACCCGAAACCCGGCCCGTTCCGACTTACAATTCTGCAATGCAGAGACACAAATTCTGGCAACGGTTTGTACCGAGAAGCGAAAACACAAAGTTTAATGTTTCATCAGTTGGCGCTTCCTAGATATAGTTCAACTGTTCAACGCTTATACGTCTCGACTTGAAGTTATGTTGAGTTTGTCGAAAATGAGTTGCGACTGAAATCATCTCCTGTCCAGCAGCCTTCGCAGCAAGTTGACCTTGCTCCCATACAAGGGCGCGAACGTATCGTGTCAAGCGCATCTATAAATCTCTTTTTCACCGCACATTGTTACCCTTCTTGCGTTTGACGGCTCTCAAGTACACCTTTTGTCCCTCTTGGCCGGAGACCCTCACCCATCTTGTGTTGTGGAATGCGTTGTAGAGGCGTCGGCTGGTGCACATCTTTCTTTTGGAACGCTTGGTGACTATGGGCGCCATACAAGCGGCCAAGCGGGGCACTTTGCTATACTCAGGGTAAGGATGAACTTCGCAGCGCTTGGGCATCATTACCGGTTTCAGCTCACTGTGAAAAGAAATAAATCTATGTGAGGGTAACGCCAATTGTGTTGGAATGCCACAGTGAAAATTAGTTCACACTTGGCATGTGATGCCAACATCCGGAGAAGTCGAAACTGTGACACGTGTGACACGAAATGTGTTCTTGTAGGGGTTGAACGCTAAAGCCTAAAGTCTTGCTCCGGGAACAATATCTTAGTTTTTGTTTTAAACCTTCGAAAATGAAATTCCAGGAACAACTGCCGGTATTGATTGGGAAGCACATGATGATATTCCGAAACTAAGTCTCGGATAGCAGATTAACCTTAACTTCCATAATGCTCGCTTAAGCTTTATAAGTTTGTGAAAAATGTCAAAAGTAAATGCCGAAAAAGCGATACTAAAAGTTTAAGTGCATTAAGAAGACATGGCGGGTGTGAGGTAGTCTGTGCACATGATCACAAAGTTCTGTCTTCAAATCCTACACGAATTACTTCTTGGCAGAAAAAGA